>VOFI01001284.1_pt1 | contig 124001 bp, 166 predicted proteins | sample 5384131 | NCBI WGS metagenome assembly VOFI01 (sample SAMN12384728, study PRJNA508395) | human gut metagenome | isolation source: healthy gut H | host: Homo sapiens | reverse complement strand
CGAGACCACCCCAACTTATGACGAGATAGCCGAAAGAGAAATAATTGACAGCAGAACAGTGTACAAGGATATAGACAAAGCTTGCAAGGATCTTTCAAGCCTTATTTTCGGTTTGAATGTAAGTGGGCTTGAAACATAGACCGAAAGGAAAATAGGCAATGAGTCAACCCAAAGAATTACTAGCACTCAGAAAAAAGACTTGCCAAGCGTGGTTATTTCAACATTCACATAAACAAAAGCAGCGAGCAGCCTAATTATTACGTTATCGAAGCACAAGAGCCTTTAACTCATACCAAAGTAACAAGAGTTGAACGCCTTGAAATTTGTAGCTTGATAATGCAACACCGTAATTAACTAAGTTTACCGTCCAGCGAGTAAACCGTTCGCACTGCTCCAATAACAGAAAGGATAAAAATATGAAAAAGTACAATACTTTATTTGAACTATCACTTGACGATGATGTGATAGAATGGGTGAAAAGTTTGGCGAAGATTTTAACAATACTGAATGGTATTTGCAGCCAGTCTATAACAGTTCTGTCGCTGCCTTTTATTATCATTTCTATCACAACGAACAGTGCATATGTAGCAAAAGTCACAAGAGAAAAATTCACGTCCCATATACTCGATATGGCAAATGGCACTGATATAATGGTGGATACACCTAGCCCTGTTTTGATGTTCATCGTTATCTCTTGCCCCATGTGCCGTTCCAACCTGTGTTTACCAGGTATGCCTTAGCACCGCTCTTCTGCATCTTCTTAACAAGCTCTTCAGCATACTTTGTTGGGTGAAGCTCAAGGAAAGCCTGACCGAAGCAAGCTGAGAATGTTGGTGTAGGCTCAGTGATTCCACGCTCTGTACCTGCAAGCTTTGCAGTAAAGCCAGAGAGGAAGTAATACTGTGTCTGCTCTGGTGTGAGGATAGATACTGGAGGCAGTACGCCAAATGCGTCTGCTGAAAGGAAGATAACGTTCTTTGCAGCAGGTGCAGAAGAAATAGGTCTTACAATGTTCTTGATATGGTCGATAGGATAAGATACACGAGTGTTCTCTGTAACGCTCTTATCAGCAAAGTCGATCTTGCCGTTCTCGTCAAGAGTTACGTTCTCAAGAAGAGCATCTCTTCTGATAGCGTTGTAGATATCAGGCTCAGAATCCTTATCAAGGTTGATGACCTTAGCATAGCAGCCGCCCTCAAAGTTGAATACTCCGTTGTCGTCCCAGCCGTGCTCGTCGTCACCGATAAGAAGTCTCTTAGGGTCTGTAGAAAGTGTTGTCTTACCTGTACCGGACAGACCAAAGAAGATAGCTGTGTTCTCGCCGTTCTTGTCTGTGTTAGCTGAACAATGCATTGAAGCCATGCCCTTGAGTGGAAGGAAGTAGTTCATCATTGAGAACATACCCTTCTTCATCTCTCCACCGTACCAAGTGTTGATGATTACCTGCTCACGGCTTGTGATGTTGAACATAACTGCTGTCTCGGAGTTAAGACCAAGCTCCTTATAGTTCTCTACCTTGAATTGCAAGGGTAAACGCAGATTTTGTGAGCTGATTTTTTGTTGCACATTTCGTTTAAATCTATAACGATTTTTTATGAATAAATGTAATTTCATGGCATAAAATAGATAATAAAAACGATTTTTTATGATATTGACTATTATCAATAGTTAGTCTAAGCTTGCGCGGACGATTTTGCAGTATCAATATAAGATAATTGCATTTTTATGCTTCTTTGCCAAAAAAGCGCCCTAAATTATGCAGGCAAATTCCGCTTTCCTGCAAATAGAAAAAAGGCAGTCCACAAGTCTCCGAAATATCAACAATAGGGGAGATCTTATTTACTTTTTCTTCTTAGCCATGACCACAGCCGCACCGCTCAGAAGTGCAAGAGCGAATGCTCCACCTGCAACGCCGGTTGATGGGTTTGTGTTTGAAGCGCTTGAAGCTGCCTTTGAGCTGCTGTCTGCTTTGCTGTCAGTTGCCTTGCTGTCAGAAGATGAGCTGTCGGAAGCAGAACTGTCAGAAGCGGAACTGCTCGTATCTGACGAAGCATCAGAACTGCTTACGCTGTCAGGCTGTGAAGAAGCAGGTGCTTTCTTTACAAGGTTTGCCACAGCGTCATTTATAGCCTTTACCATAGCGTCCACATCAGCCTGCTCTGTGATGTTCTTTGTTCTGTCAATAGCGGCAAGAGCCTTTTCGACTTCTGAGAAGTCCTCATAATCGTCTTTGTTGAGAGCCTTTGCGGCTTTCTCTGCCTTGTCAAGCTCTGTATAGTCTGCTGACTTGTAAACAAGTGCCTCAACAGCATCGTTTATGTCTTTCGCCATTTTGTCAACATCTGACTGCTGTGTAAGGTTTTTAGTTCTGTCGATAGCTTCAAGTGCCTTTTCTACTGCTGTAAAGTCCACATAGTTGTCCTTATTAAGAGCCTTTGCAGTTTCTTCTGCCTTGTCAAGCTCTGTATAATCTGCCTTTGCATACTCAAATACAGCCGAACTGTCTCTATGAACCGCAAATGGTTTTTCACATTCATCAGTATGGAATGTACCGCCCTTTATCTCGCACTTTTTCGCAATCGTTAAGGAAAATTCCTATGTCACCACCGAGTGTGATATCTCCTCCCGAGATAAGACCGTTCTTTATATTGTCTGTACCAAGATAAATATCCGCAAGCTTGGCATTGATATCTACCTTTCCGTCCTTTATAATCAAGCCTGTCTTAGGCTCAGGGGCACCTATACCAACTACTAATATTCCTGCTCTTCCTGCATTGATATTCACATCTCCGCCGTATATCTCAACAGAGCCGTTTGCATACAAACCGTCATTCCAGCCACCATCGGCAACTTCACTTGTGTCAATATTAAGAGTTGCGTCCATTACCTTTATGGAATAAAGTGTTATGACAGCACCGCCCTTTGCGTTGACAGTTCCTGACTCAAAAGTAACATTAGGCTGATCCATTACTGGAAGGTTGCCTGTTTCTTCAAGATTAAGCACACTGTCCTTAGTCTTTCCACTTAGTACTACACCGGTATCTTTTGCGCTTCCTTTTCTCGAAATAACTGTAGTGCCTGAGGTCATCTTGTTATCTCCTGAGAAAACTATATTAGTAACTTTTTCTCCGTCAACAATGACACAAGACTTTTTCGCCGTCGAAAAATCAACATTGTCAAGTGTAAGAGTAGAAGTTGCTGCGTCCCAGCTCCAGCCCTCGTCTTCATTTTTCTGATCGTTCTGAAATCCTGCCACTGTAAGGTCAAGAGTTGTAGTTCTCTGCTGATTTGCCGCAAAAACATTTATTGCAGGCAAAGATGCCATACATATGACCGTTGCGAGCATTGTGCTAAAAATTCTTGTCTTTTTCATATTTATCCTCCCGAAATTTAAGACTTCATATCATATTTGCATTGCGATATAAAACCACCCTGCTTACAATTATGATAGCAGAGCGGTAATAATTTTTCAACTATTTTGACACAAGCGGTCAAAAATCAGCACAAGCGGTATTCATTTAAACAAATAATGTATGAAAGTCCCACTTAATTGCTTTATATATCTATTTAATGGATATATTATTTTTTTTCTTCTTAGCCATTACCACAGCCGCACCGCTCAGAAGTGCAAGAGCGAATGCTCCGCCTGCAACGCCGGTTGACGGGTTTGTATTTGAAGCGTTTGAAGCCGCCTTTGAGCTGCTGTCTGACTTGCTGTCAGAAGATGAGCTGTCGGAAGCGGAACTGCTCGTATCTGACGAAGCATCAGAACTGCTTACGCTGTCAGGCTGTGAAGAAGCAGGTGCTTTCTTTAACAGCGTCATTTATAGCCTTAACCATAGCGTCCACGTCAGCCTGCTCTGTGATGTTCTTTGTTCTGTCAATAGCGGCAAGAGCCTTTTCGACTTCTGAGAAGTCCTCATAATCGTCTTTGTTGAGAGCCTTTGCGGCTTCCTCTGCCTTGTCAAGCTCTGTGTAGTCTGCTGACTTGTAAACAAGTGCTTCAACGGCATCGTTTATGTCTTTCGTCATTTTGTCAACATCTGACTGCTGTGCAAGATCTCTATACCCTCTTAAAGCCTCAACTGCACTGTACAAGTTTGCAACGCTTTCATCTGTGTAGATAGAAAGGTCGGCAGGAATATTACCCAGCACTTCATAAACATTGCTGTAGTCAGCAGGCTCAGCACCGCAGGCAGGAGTATCGTTATCACGCTTAGTCCATACGTTTGATGAGCCGTTGAGCATATTTAAAAAGCTGTCTGTTTTCATATCGTCAATAGTAAGAGAAGCTGCTGATTCCGTATTTTTTGCTGTATTTTGTATGTTGTAGTAGCAATTTTGAATCGTACTTCTCTTCATCGTATCTTGCATTGCAAAAGCATAAGCGAAAGAAGAAATATCAGATACAAGACCTGTTGCATAGCAATTCTTTACAGTGCCATAATAGTTATTGCTTGCAGCGTCAGTACCCATGAATGACGCACCAACAAAACTGTTGCTTACATTGCCCTTTGCATAGCAGTTGCTGATGTTAAGACCTGAGATGTTTCCAACAAATCCGCCTGCATATTCTGCACCTGTTATATTGCCTGTGGCATAGCAATTTTCTATCAAAGTTTCATCAGTTGTCACTCCATTACCTATTCCAACGAAGCCGCCTACTGCGATGCCACGACCGTTTCCTGTTACCTCAACAGAAACGTCTGCACCGCAATATTTAGCAGATGAGCCTTTTGCGAGCGTACCAACAAAGCCACCAACATTGCCCTTTTTTTTTTGTTGATTCCTCTATCTTTCCGGAAACACGGCTGTGGCTCACTGTTGTACCTCCGTCCTGAACGCCTACTAATCCGCCTATGCTGTTAAGAGCAACATAGCTGCCGTCAGAGCCTGCTTTCATGTCAAGACCAGTAACCGTACAATTTACTATATCGCCCATAGAATAACCTACAAGCGCACCTCCCATGCGGAAGCCATATCCACTGCTGTGATTTCCGCCAACATAGTTTATAGAAACATTTTCAAGAACTACGTCCTCGATAGTGCCGCTGGTCGCACCGAACAAGCCGCATACATCGCCACTGTATGGCGATGTTTCTGTTCCAATGGTAAGATTTTTGATAGTATAACCATTTCCGTCAAAGTTGCCAGAGAAAACAAAATATTCATGACCACCCATAATAAGATCCGCCACAGTTTCTCCTATTGAGTCCACTCTTTTCCACCGAGGTCGATATCCTCTGTAAGCTCAAAGTATGTGTCCGCATATTTTTCACCATATTCCTCTGCGTTCACTCTTTTCGCAAAATACGCAAGCTGTGAGCCAGTAGCTATTTGATAAGGGTCATCTTTTGTGCCTTTTCCTCCTGCAAAAGACTCCGCTATAGAGCCGTCCCAGACCTCTGTACCGTCAGCAAAAACAGAAACAGGCACTAAGCTTGCCGCAAGACCCATCGTCACCAAAAGGCTTAAAATCTTCTTTTTTCATTCTAATTCCTCCATTATATTTTTCGTGGTTGATATTTCTTTTTTTTTACTCAGAACATAATTTTTCACGATTATTTTAACACAACCCACACACTTGTCAACAAGTTTGACACAAGCCGTCAAAAATCTGCACAAGCGGTATTCATTTAAACAAATAATGTATGAAAGTCCCACTTAATTGCTTTATATATCTATTTAATGGATATATTACTTTTTCTTCTTAGCCATGACCACAGCCGCACCGCTCAGAAGTGCAAGAGCGAATGCTCCGCCCGCAACGCCGGTTGATGGGTTTGTGTTTGAAGCGTTTGAAGCCGCCTTTGAGCTTGTCTGTCTTGCTGTCGGCAGTCGAGCTGTCAGGCTGTGAAGAAGCAGGTGCTTTCTTTACAAGGTTTGCCACAGCGTCATTTATAGCCTTTACCATAGCGTCCACGTCAGCCTGCTCTGTGATGTTCTTTGTTCTGTCGATAGCGGCAAGAGCCTTTTCGACTTCTGAGAAGTCCTCATAATCGTCTTTGTTGAGAGCCTTTGCGGCTTTCTCTGCCTTGTCAAGCTCTGTATAGTCTGCTGACTTGTATGCAAGTTCAAAAGCCTGTGTATGTGTTGCGATATCCGCTGAGACAGTTATTTCCTTGCTGAGAAGCTCGCAATCGTCAGCAGTTACCTCTACTGTGTAAGTGCCTGCTGTAAGCATTGCAGTATTGCTTGTTATCTCTTTTCCGTCTACCTTTATTACAACATTTTTCAGGTCAGCAGGTGTTACTTCAAAATCAACTGCATATTCCTTAGTTGGCAGGACAGGCGTTTTTCCCTCAACATACTGATATTTGCACCGTCGGCTGTCAGCTCGTCATAAAATTCTTTTGTTGTCATATAGTCATATGATTTAGCCTTGCCTGCTTCTTTATTTGAACCGCAAGCTTCAACATCTTCTGTTTCTGTGAAATAGTTGTTTTTAAAGTCAGGTGTAGACGAGGAATCTTTTCCCACTATTCCGCCGAAACGTGTATATGGCTTTCTGGCTGAATACTGTGAAAGGTCAATTTCTCCTGCAAAATAGCAATCACTTACAGAACCGCCAGCTACTGAACCAACAATACCGCCTACATCTGTGGTTCCGTTGCCAACCGGCGTGAGTTTTCCTGTAACATAGCTGTTTATGACCTTGGAATCGCCATACAAACATCCTACGATTCCGCCGGCGTCTGGTGCAGCATATACCATATCGCCTGTGCTTGAACAATAGCGGACTTCCGTTCCAATCTGCGCATATCCAACTATACCGCCGACATAAACACTTTCGTTGTCGCCTGAGATAGTTATGTCTGCTGTGTTCTCACAATATTCAAAAGTTGTGCCGTATGCCTGACCTACCATGCCTATGAAGCCATAAACATATTTGCCGTTATTGTTGAACGATACGTTTGACACACAATCAGAAATAGTACAATCACCTGCAAATCCTGCAATAGTGCCATAAACAGTATATTCGTTATCAGTATTTGTCACATCCAGATTTCCCTCTATAGTCAGACCTGATACCTCTGCTTCCTCAATATCGCCAAAGAAACCGACCAACAAATCTTTACCATAAATAGACGTAAAATCAATGTTTGAAATAGTATGACCGTTTCCGTAGAATTTGCCGCTGAAACAATGTTCAATATAGCCGTTTTCATCGAAAACGTTTCCGATAGGCGTCCATACAACACCTGTCAAGTCAAGGTCATTTTCAAGAACAACAACTGCGTCCTTATTCTTGTCATAATCTCCGTTGTTTACCGCTTTTGAAAACGCCAACAGGTCGTCAACAGTTTTTATTACCGTCTTATTGTCGTCTGCAAATGCCGTTGTCGGCACAAACAAAAGACAGCCCGTCACCAAAATGCTTAAAATTTTCTTTTTCATTCTAATTCCTCCATAATATTTTTCGTTGCTGATATTTCTTTTTTACTCAGAACATAATTTTACTTGATTATTTTAACACAGACTACACACTTTGTCAATAAATTTAGCACAAACGGTCAAAAATCTGCGCAAGCGGTAACAAAATAAATGAATAATGCTTGAATTTTGCTTTGATGTGTGTTATTATATATTAAGAAATCATGTATAAGAAAGGATTTTTACAGTATGAGAGTGGCATTGGTAGACGATAATAAAAACGACCTTGCACTTCTTCATGAATATATTTCCGAACAAACCGCCCACAGCTGTCAGATAGATACGTTTTCAAGCGGAGAAAGCTTTTTGTCATGTTGGCAGATGGGAGCTTATGATCTGGTGGTGCTTGATATATTCATGGGGAAAATGACAGGGATAGAGGTCGCAGAAAAGCTTCGTGAAACAGACAAAAACGTGCATATCGCATTCGGCACTTCAAGCAACGAGTTTGCAAGCGAAAGCTACGACATCAACGCCTGCTACTATCTTTGCAAGCCCTTTCAGGCTGACAAAGTAAAAGCCATGCTTGACCGGATCGGTTCTGATGAAATTGATCGTATGCGTTCCGTCAAGCTTCCCGACGGTCAGAACGTGATACTCAGAAATGTTATCTACATAGACTGTGCGTCACATATCGTGACTATCCATTGCACAGACGGCGAAAGCATAGTTTCAAGAAATTCTTTCTCTGAGATCGAGAGCATTTTTTGCAGTCATTCATACTTTTACACCTCCACCAAAGGCGTCATCGTGAATTTCTATGAGATAGCCCAGCAAAAAAGCGACCTTTTCATAATGAGCGACGGCACACATATCCCCATAAGCCGCCGAAAATCCAGAGAAACATTAGACGCCTTCGCTCAGTTTCGCTTCAGTGATCTGCGAAAAGGCGGTGAGCAGTAATGCCTCCTTTATACCGCCTTGTGGAAGTGGGCATATATTCCCTTCTGAATTTTCTGCCACTTATGGTGCTTGCCCTTTATCCCTTCCGGCATAGGCTTCGCTTTTCCAAAACAGCTACTGTGGGACTTGTTGTGGCTCTTTCACTGGTGCAGATCTTCTTAGGTTGGCAGGCGGCATTTTTCAGCACAAATGCAGGTCTGCTAAGTGCAGTCAGCACCCTGCTCTATGCGGCTTTTTACTTTTTCGCTGTGAAGGTCAAGGTCGGCAAAACAGGCTTCACACTGCTTCTGCTTTCAAATAACGCAAGCTTTATCGTCATTACCTCAAAATGTCTGGAGGGCATTCTGTTCCCGTCACTTGCCTATGAATCATACCGCTGGTCGTTTTCCCTTTGTATGCTTATGACAGAAGCCGTGGTATGGGGGCCTCTTTTTTTATCTACATGAAAAAGGTCTACACACCTGCTGTCAGGTCTGGAGTGGCGCTATCTTTGGCTTATCCCATTTACCTTCTATATAATATGGTACTATACTCTCTACGGCAACTCTGCGAAAAGCAGCTTAGAGCTTGCTCTGGAGCCAAAGACAACACCATAGCTCTTTTTTCTTTATAAACGCAGGAGCGTTTCTGGTGTATTACATCGTGGCACGGCTGGTCATCGAACAGCAGAAAAATCTGCGGCTTCAGGAAAATAACCACCTGCTTGAAATGCAGAACCTGCAATATGACTATTTGCAGGATAAGATAAAAGAAACAAGACGCTATAAGCATGATGTCAGACATCATATCGCTCTTATGCAGGAGCTTCTGAAAAAGGGCGAATACGATAAGCTTTCGGAATATCTCAATTCTTTCAGGAATTCTATGCCCGATATATCAGAACACATTTACTGCAAAAACACATCTGTAAGCGCACTTCTTGCATATTTTGCTCAAATAGCGGAAAGCAGCGGCATTGAATACAAGCAAAGGCTGACAGCTATTCCCTTTGCCTGGCGGTGGACAACACCTTCACCGGAACTATCCTCACCGACCCAGAAGGCGGTTTCCTTTCCTCAAAACGCAAAGGCAAAGGGATCGGAGCGTTGCAAAGCTCGTTGTATGTCATGCCCACATAGATATTCTTTGTGATGTATGCACCATTGTAAAGCTCCACCCTTGTGACAGGCAGGCTTTCGTCAACATAGCCCTTGCCTGTTTCGGTATTCAAAGCCGCCCTGCCGAAGTGATACTGCGGAAAAGCCGAGCACTGATACATAGAATCATAGCCATTTTGAACGAATGTTGGATAAACAAACTCATAGTTGTTGTCTGCCATTTTGAGCATATCCCCCACTGTATTTGAAAACAGCTCCTCGCCTGGGTTGTCTGCACTTGGGAGGACAGCGCTTGTATTTTCGCCTTGCGTATCTGTAACAGGAGTATCGGTTTGCACAGGTGCAGGTGCAGTTGTCACGGCGGTGTCTGTTACCTTTTCAGGCTCGCTTGACGGCTCAGATATGCTGTCTGTTTCAGCTTTTGACGAACTGATTTCAGGTATCTTCTCTGATGAAGCGTCTGCCATACTGCTGTCAGAAAGGTCAAGGCTATCATCATTTAAGCTGTCTGAAACACTGCTGTCATCGTGAACGCCGAAGCCGTTGTTGTTCACTCCACGGAGAGCCAATGGTATGCTCACTGCCACCACCACAGCCGCCGCAGTTCCCACTATCTTTATAGCAGCGGAAGAGGTTTTCAACGCTGTAACAGGTGAAGCCGCTGTCATTGCATACTTTTTCGGCAGAGCCGCTCTCATCATTGCGCTCATAAGCACAGCCGCAAATGCGCCGCCCTCAAAGATACGCTCTATCTCTTTCTTTATCTTTGCCCTCGCCTTAAAAAGCTTCTGCTTGGCGGCATTCTCGCTTATCTCCAAAATCTCGGACACTTTTTTCAGCGGCATGCCGTCATAATAATAAAGTATCACCGCCGACCTCTGCTCAGGCTTCAGCCCCTCTATGACCTTTTTCAGACAGCGTTTAAGCTCCTTGCTGTCGGCATAATCCTCAGGGAGCATAACAGTATCGTCAGCATGGTTATCCTCGCTGAGGTTTTCGTCATCAAGGCTTATGTTATCCTCTCTGCCCTTTTGTCTGAAATACATTCTGCACTTGTTGAAAGCGATAGAGTGAAGCCACGTTTCATAATGCTCAGGCTCTTTCAGCGACCCTATCCCCTCCATTGAAGCCAAAAAGCTGTCCTCGGTGATATCCTCTGCGGTATGCTTATCCCCAACGTTTTTCAGCACGAAGAAATAAAGCTTCTCGTGGAACTCTTTGTACAGCTTCTCAAAAGCTGTCTTTTTTCACCATTTTGAGCCTTTTCTACAACGGCTCTCAATTCATTCTTGTTCATTCACATATCCCTCCAAGACAAGTATGCGTATCAACCTTTTCATCTGCGCCTCTGCCTCATCGTCTGTCTGACGAGTTTCCTCGTTCATGGACCTTAGGACAAAGGCGATGACATCTCCAAGCTTTGCATTTTCCATTTTTATCTCCGTTTCATGCTCTCTCGTTTTTGCCCTTTCATATACTTAGTTGCAGTTATCCCGATATGGTTATCATAGCATCACACTTTTGTATATCTGCACAAAAACACACCCCACAGCCTATGAAAAATGCACAACCTTATGACGCATACTGTCTTAATACTCATTATACTATATTTATGTATATTAAGCAACTATTTTTCAAAACTTGCCATAATAGATAATTCACATATCATTAATAAAATGCTTCTTGTATCTTTTGTGCAAAATGCTATAATCTAATTGAAAATACGGAGAGAATTCCGTATAAAGTTAATAAATCAAACAAATCGGAGGTAATTCATTATGATGGGAAGACTCAGAGCAATGCGTGAGCCGCTCAAATATGTTCAGGGCAGAGATGCTACACTTAAGTTTCATGAAGAAATGGGCTATATGGGCAAAAGGTGGCTGTTTGTATGTTCAAACAGTGGCTACAAAGCCTGTCATGACAAGATAGAAAAAAGCTTTGGCGAGCTTGACGATTACAGACGTTACGAGATATTCGGCGGCATATCGAGCAAGGGCGAGATCGCCAAAATGGAAGAGATAGTAAAGGCTGACAACATCGACACAGTAGTTGCAGTTGGCGGCGGAAGCGCAGTTGATACTGCAAAAGCTACAGCATACTACACAGGCAATCACATTGTTATCGTGCCTACAGTTGCGGCAACAGATGCGCCATGTACAGGTTTGTCAGTAATATACAATGATGACCACAGCTTTGACAAATATCTTTTCTATCCTACCAATCCAGACGCAGTAATGGTAGACACAACAGTTATCGCAAACGCACCTGTAAAGTTCCTTATTGCAGGCATGGGCGATGCACTTGGTACATATTTTGAGGGCAGAGCTTCCATAAGAACAGAGTCCGCAAGCCTTGAAGGCACAGGCATCACAAGAGCAGGACAGGCACTTGCAAGACTTTGCTATGACACGCTGAAAACATACGGCAAGCAGGCAGTTGAGGCTTGCAAGGTACACGCAGTTACACCTGCCCTTGAAGCTATCTGCGAGGCTAACGTATATCTTTCAGGCGTTGGAGCAGACAACGTAAACTGTGCGGCTGCACACTCGTTCTACAATGGCGTAACATCATTGGGAATCAAGCACGCAGACCACGGCTGTTGTGTAGCTCTTGGTACACTGGTTCAGCTTGTACTTGAGGGTGCGCCAAAGGAAGAGTTTGAAGAGGTACAGAACTTCTGCCTTGAAGTGGGACTTCCTGTCACACTTGAAGAGATCGGTGTAACTACACCTGAGCAGGTAGAAACTATCGCAAAGAACGCTTGTATCCCAGGCGAAACTATCCACAATCTTGCAGGCGACGTACAGCCTATCGAGCTTTATGACGCTATCGTGCAGGCAGATGCAATGGGCAAGATAGCATTGAACAAATAAGGGATAGTGTTAATTTAAAATGATATTGCCACCCACGGCTGATTCGGCTGTGGGTGGTTTTTTGTGCAAAAAAAAAGCAGAGAAACCCGATCAATGGGTTTCTCTGTTTGGATCAACTTATTAAATCATAATATCTTAGTAAAGTATATCTTCCTGCGAAGCTCAGTTGTCTGCAACGTCCATAAGCTCAACAGCGATATCGTCAGACCCGGTATCATCTGCATCAGCCTGAATATCGTCCGGCTTATCGTCCTCTATGAAAGCTCCTGTAAAATCAATACAAACATTCTCGCTTTTACCAAAACGAGCCATTGTCAGCAAATCGGTGACAGTCGAGCGTGTGACATGAGCGCCTGTGAAATCCATCACCACATTTGCAGAATTATCCTCGCTGGTTTTGCTGTTGATCTCATCACGAAGCTGGTCAAAATTCGTATCCTCAAGGTCTGCATAAGCTGAAAACTTTTTTTTGGCGCATAGAGCGTTGCAACAGCGTGCATAGCAATGAATACAAACCTGAAATCTTCGCAATCAAAGGTGCTGAAAGGTATCTCAAAAAGTCTCAGCATACCCTCGTCGGTCTTTTTGCATAAAACAGGCTTATATCTGTTCTGAGCCAGATCATAGGTGTATCTGTCTTCGTAAGCTTCATCGGTTAAGCTGCCGTCTGGCATAGGCACGATCTCAAAGCGAGAAGTTTCATTGCACGTATTGCAATAGCCTCCGACTATCACAAATCTGAAAACATAGTCGGTATTTTTCTCAAGTTTTTTGTCACAGCATATCTGCGTCCAGTCCCAATTCCAGTTTCCAATAGAATAGGCAATAACGTTTTCGCCGTCCTTATCGGTCACAAAATATTTAGCTATAACATTGTTTTCGCAGGACTTATCAGCCTTAAAATCTCTAGGATCAAAATCTATTACTTTACCCATATTGTTTACCTCCGTAACATCCACGGTCGGCTTATGAGTATCTAATATTCTTATAGTACATTTTTCACAGTCGCTTGCATACTCTGCCCGACCGTTCTTAACAAGCCCCTTAGCCCTTTTGGGATAGGTAGCTCCGATTCGTTTTCCGTTTATGTCTGTAACAATAACGTTGGGTATCTCCCCCTTGCACAGCAACATCAAATTAGCGCCTGCATTATACAGGCTTGCGTTTAGCTCCGACGCTGTTATTTTCTATGGGTGTCGTCCCCGGTCTTTGCTTAGGATAAGTTTAACAGACGTCCAGCCTTTTGTCAAGACTATCTGCACCTTTTTGACATTACATACAATTGCGATCTTGCGGGCTTAGCACATATGCACAAGGGGCATGAGTACATAAAATGCCCGTCACGGCGAGCATCAAACCCGTCCCAGCGTATCATACCTATGGGCGGGGGCGAAAAAATCCGCTACCATAAATGATAGCGGATTGGGTGCAGGGCACGCCCCCTACTTTGTAAAGTTTACAAACAAACTTATTGAGCGGGACTGAAGTTTGATAACAAAAAAAGCCATGACGGACAATGCCCGTCACGGCGAGTGACTGGCGGAGATGGAGAGATTAAATATACCACTTCACTCCACTTTTTATTGCTTTATAAAATTGCTTGTAAACCACGCATTTACATCATTTAAGCCGTTTCATTTGTTCCGCATTTCACAAGCATATATTTACAATTCAGCTTTATCGTGTATAATTCGTGTACGCAAAAACAGCCGCCTCAGATCACCCTGATACGGCTGAACTACTATCTGATATACTTTCTCCGACCGCAACGTATCTTCTGTACTGTAACTTTCATGTTTTTACCTCCGAATATTTAATCACTTTTTTCTGAAAAATACGATTATGGCGGCTATAAGAATAACTATCTCAGCCACATTAAGAATAATGCTTATGATCTTCATTTGACATTTCTCCTTTTGTGTGATATAATATCCGCAGCGAAGAGCCTTTCGGCTCTCTTGCGGAATGCTGTTAGTCTGTAAGCTTGTCGATAAGCTTCAGTAAACTTTCAGCGAGTTCTAAAATTGCTTTGATAATGAGTAGCTTTGCGAGGGCTTCATTATCTAAGCGGCGGCTCTTTTGAGCCGCTTTTTCTTTTTACCCATTGGTTTCACTCCTTTCGTTCTTTGATGATATTATTATAGCATACTTGCGTAAGTGCTTCAAGTATGCTATAATATAGAATAAGGAGGTGCAACTATGAGTGGTAAAACATCAACAGCCAGTAAAAGACTATATAATGAAAAGGCATATGACAGAATAAGTTTAGTTGTCAAGAAAGGCAGGAGAGAAGAACTAAAAGCCTATGCAGAAAGTAAGGGCATGAGTATCAACGGGTACATTAACAAGTTAATAGATGAAGATATGAAAACAGCCGACAAGGAATAACCCTTGTCGGCTGTCTTACTACCTACTTGATTTTAATTTTCTGTCCTGCGTAAATGATGTTCGGATTCTTGATACCATTGTCCTTGACAAGCTTCACAACAGTAGTCTTGCAGCGTTGAGCTATAGCCGAGAGCGTGTCCCCACACTTCACAGTGTAAGTCACCACCTTCTTGACGGAGCTTGCAGAGGGCTTTGCGGATACCGCCCAGTCAGTGAAATGTCAATGAGAAAAAATATCTTTACACATTTCTAGAAAACGGAGATGTTCCCATAGACAACGACAGGGCAGAAAATGCGATAATGCCGTTTGCCATCGGCAGAAAAAACTGGCTTTTCAGCAACACAGCCAACGGAGCCAAAGCAAGTTCCGCACTATATTCACTTATTTCAACGGCTCAGACGAATGGACTTGACGCAGAGAAATATCTGACGGAGCTGTTTTCAAAGCCAGCGGGAACGATATTATTGCCTTGGGCTGAATAAAGCTGAGATCAAATACAATATGATCAGGTATGTATACAAAAATTTTAAATTCAAAGACAATGAATGAATATGACCCTGCAGGGACGGTGATTCCTTGCAGGGTCTGATTTTTTTTGGGGGGATGGGTGCGGAGGATTTGACGGTTACTATACAGGATGGGTGGTTATGGAAAACAAAGTGTTTAAAATAAGTAAGTAATATAGTTTATGATCAAATAAAGAAATGAACAATTGAAAAGCAATGATGTTCCAGCAACTATGTATGAAATAATAGTTGCTTTTTATCACTTTTGGTTGCTGTCAGGTCTTCGACTAGTTTCATAAGCTTTTTGTTTTCATCTGTAAGTTTATTTATGGCTTTATCCTGGGATTTATCTCTTTCCATAATTACGTCTAATGATTCCTGATGTTCCAAAAGCTTGCTGTCTTGTTCTTCATCTTTCTGCTTTCTTTCCTCTAAGAGTCTATCGTGTTCACGATCCTTTTCTGCCTGTTCGGATAGCCATTTGTCCTGTTCTTCGTCTTTCTGTTTTCTTTCCGCCAAGAGATTGTCATGTTCACGATCTTTTTTAGCCTGCTCAGAAAGCCATTTGTCCTGTTCTTCGTCATTTTTGTTTTCTTTCCGCCAAGAGTCTGTCATGTTCAAGGTCTTTTTCAGCCTGCTCAGAAAGCCATTTGTCCTGTTCTTCGTCTTTTTGTTTTCTTTCCGCCAAGAGTCTGTCATGTTCAAGGTCTTTTCAGCCTGCTCAGAAAGCCATTTGTCCTGCTCCTCGTCTTTCTGTTTTCTTTCAGCTAAAAGACGATCATGTTCAAGATCTTTTTAGTGTGTTTAGATAGCGTCAGGTCTTGTTCTTTGTCTTTTTGCGCCATTTTTGCAAGGACTTCATCGTGATGTTCCGCTTTCTTTTGATGTTCTGATATCGTTTTATCCTGTGATTTTAACGTTTCAGACATTTGCTTTTGCTTATTCATCATATCTTCCTGAGCTTTCAACTGGGATATAACGCTCAGAACTTCTTTTCTTGCCAAGTCGGAAAGCTCCCCCTCTGAAGCACCTCTCAGCTTTAACTCCAATTCACGAACAACTGTCCTGTTGGCAGCTATATTACTTACGCCAAGTGCAAACAGATACTTGGTTATCTCGCTTAGCTTCTTCTGATATTCAAAAGAAAGTTGTTGTGCCTCAACGACCTGTACTTGTGATTCTGCAAGATCAACAGAAGCTTCCTGCAAAGATTCAATAGCTTCTTTTTTGTGTCCCAAACCTGCTGATTTGCCATAAGCCCTGTCAGCAGAAGTTTTTGCAGTCTGAGCCATTTTAACAGACTTCTTCACCTTATCTTCCAAACCTTGTATATCACGCCATTGATCTGTAATGATGTTTGGAAGTTCAGATTGATTGACCTTAAAAATTTCAAGTTCATTACTCATATGTAACACTCCTTTTTTATTATCCCCACTTCAAGATGTCATAAATATCATCTGTAAGTCCTGGGTTATTCTTTTCAGCTTCTGGTATAAGTTTATCTAATTTTTTCATATCTTCTGAAATTTGTTGTATACTTTCTTGATAGCGTTCTACAGACACGATCATTACCTGATATGCTTCTTCGATACTCTTTCCTGCATCCTCGGCTGCTATCCACATATTTGCTTCACAATAATATACCTTGGCATTTAGTAATCTAATACTTGTTGTATAGAGCTGCATACGCTCATTCCTAAGTTTATTTTATGCCCATACCGATATCCGTGCCAGCGGCAATAGCAAATCTGCCCACACCTACAAAATTCACTTTGAGAATAAACTCTTTTGCAAAAACTGCTGCATTACCGCCTGACTTTGCCGCTGATCTTATTGCAGCGTCAATTAAATCAAAAGCCATAAACGTTCCAGTTGAGATTGTAAGCATACGCACTATAGTGCGATTTTTGAATGGTAAAGTTGCTTTCCAATCAACTCGTGACATTTCATCAAATGACCTGATATCCTTTGATTTTATTTCATTGCATAATCTTCTTATAAAATAAAAACCACGAACAATGCATTCGTTTATAATCACTGGAACAGCTTGCCTTTTTAATTCATTGGCAACGCCTATTTCAGTCCTCAGATCAAATTTTACAGCTTCTATTATTTTCCCGTTTTCATCTTTTTTTGCAAGCAATGTTCCGTTAAAGAGTTTAGATATCCAAACAGAAAACTTCTTATATCCATTATCATCAAAATATTGGAATATTTCCTTTAAAAATGAAACTAAAGGACAAACCAGTTCCGGTATTACCGATCAAGAAGATGAGGCCATATCGCTTATCATATGAAAAAACCAGTTGATCAATCCAAATGAGGCAAATTCTTACCGATCAAGATCAGGTCTGCTTGAGACACTTCAACCACTTTACCGGCTACGTCTGTGCCATATAATTTATGTGTAAACTGAGTAAGCATAGAGAAAAATAAACCTATAAGTGTTGGGTGATGTGAGAAATCTCGTAAATGGTGCTGTAAACCTCCGCCGAAATCATTTGTAGCTTTATCGGCAACGATGGCATAATTCTTTTCAAGATATTTTACTGCACCATTAAGATCATCACCTGTATAACCCACTTTTTGTGCAATTTTAATCACAAAGTTATTTACTTTATTATCACCATATTCATTTGCACGATCTAATGAAAAATCTCCAACCCATATAGAATCAATTGCTCCTGCTAATATTCCGCTTACAACTGCCACAATATAATCCATTCCGTCAGCGTGATTAGTAAGCCTATCTATTTCGGAATTAAGAGCTTCGATTTTTTTATTTGTGATGTTTAGACAATTATCTATATCTTTTATCGCAGCGTCGATGTCATAGCCGCTCTGCTTAATGTCAGTTTCACTTACGGCCGGTATGACTCAAATTCAACGGCAAGTCCCTCATTTTCTAATTTCAATATTTCACTCATATTATACATCCTAACCTGATCTTTGTATTTAATAGTTAATTATTACCGCTGTAAAATCATTTCTCCTCATACCTTTCCCCCATCGCCCTGATCTCTGCCAGCATATCCTCCACCAGCGGTTTTGGCTCAAAGACTTTTACCCACGAGCCTTGGGAGAGCAGGTACATTATTATCCCCCTGCCGTAGTTGACCTCGGCAGTGATAACGCTCTTTGTGCCGTTCTGCTCAATGACTTTTGCGGTGGGCAGCCTGTCAAGAACAGCCTGCAAAGACAGCCCCGAAAACTCAAAGGTTATCCGCACGTTGTCCCCTGGAAACATAAACTGATTTTTCTCACGCAGGTCGCCCTCGTCAAAGCTGTGCTCACGATCAAGCTGGAAATTCTCCCTGTGCTCAACAATATTTTTTATCCTGTCAATGCGGAAATACCTCGCCTTGTACTGGGTATCATCTGCCGCATATGCGATAAGATAAAAATAATATTCGCTGAACATTATCGCCGCAGGCTTCAGCTTCCTAACAACTTCGCTCCTGTCCATTTTCAGATATGTCACCGAAATGACCTTCTTACCATCAATGCACTGCACAAGACGCCAAAGATTGTTTATCACGCTGTCGCAGTCAGAGCGCACCTCGTGATAATGATATATCTCCCTGCGTATCACCTCATCAAGAAGCTTTCGGTCATTGGCAGTGGTAAACTTTCTCAGCTTAGATACAATGAATATCATATCTTCTTTGCTGAAACAACGTGCCCCGAGTATCACTTTTACCAAGGCAAAAAGCTCCTGATTTTTCAGAAACTCGTCGCTTTTAAGTATGTAAGCCCTGTCCTTGTGCGAATATGTGACCTCGGCATTTTGCATAAGCTCCCTGTATTCCGCAAGAAAATCGTTTATCCTTGCAATGTCACGACTGACGCTTTTGGATGATATCCCATACTCCTCCGCAATAAGCTTGTTAGAAACGACCTCGCCGTGCAAAAGCCGATAAAATATTTCAAGTACTCTGTCTAAACGTTCATTTTCCATTTTATTACCCCTCTTTCTTACAATTATACCACATTTGATTTTGAATTTGTTAAGCTGGCTGCTTAGTATAACGTTTTCGAAGAATATTTTTTATTTTAACCAAAAATGTCAAATTATTGGTGCGGCAGATCATCGTATTTTGTCGTTTTATCTTGCTTTCAGTATAGCATAATTGCCAGACAAAGGTATGTCCGTTTAAAATTAGTTTACTTTTACATTATAACCCTTTCTAGCGGTATATGTCAAGAAATAATACTAATATAAGCGGTAATATCGTCACATTATATATATTATAATAGGTATAGTGATACAAATCGACGGAGGGAGAATGAAAATGACGGAAAAGGATATCAGCAACAGAATTACGCAGCTTAGATTGCAAAAAATGTTATCGAAACTTTCGGAAAAAAGACCAACGATTGGTGCTTGAAGTTTCTGAAAGACTAGGAAAAGAATAATTTTTGAGACCTCGAACTGCAATATCAAAGTAAAAAAACAGCGTACCGCAGCCCCCTGCGATACGCTGTTCTCATATAAAATTACTTCTTTGTAGTCACACTCTTTGAAGCCGACCAAGCACCATAATACTTTAGTACCCTTTACAGTTGTGTAAGAACGAACACGAACGTAATATTTCTTTTTGCCTGAAAGCTTTGAAACAGTGGCTTGTCAGTCTTGTTGTTTGTTATGGTAACTTTCTTTGCACTTGTGAACTTTGAGTTGGTGGCATACTGAATCTCGTATCCAGTAGCAGAGCCTTTCTGCGCCCAGTCCACAAAGAATGCCTTGCTCTTTGCCGTGAGCTTCTGTATCTCCTGCTTGGCAGGATTTATCTTGAACGTCTTTGTGATAGTGCCTGTGTATGAGCATTTTCCTGTGATTTTTACAGTGGCAGTGCCTATGCTCTTGTTGCTTGAGTAGGAAACTGTATAGTCAGTGCCTTTTTTCAGCGTTTTGCCATTGTATTTAACAGTAATGCTTTGCGTGATATTTTTGCCCGTGTATGACTTGTTTGAAATGCCCGAAACTGTAGCTTTCTTGAAGTTATTTTTGATACTGTAGGTCTTAGAAACTGAGCCTGCGTAATTGCCCTTTCCTGTGATTTTTACAGTAGCTGTTCCGACCTTGGTGTTGTTTGAATAGGAAACTGTGTAATCTGTACCATTCTTCAAAGTTTTGCCGTTTAGCTTGACCGTTACACCAGGCTTCTTTGCCTTGCCATCATATGCGTAGGTCGAAGTGGAAAGTGTCACGCTTGCCTTTGAAATGCTAATTCTTGATCTCAGCCGTTTCAAGAACTTTCTTGCATACTGTACATTCCTTGTGCTTTGAGCCTTTAACTCCGATAGAAGCCGCCTTGTCGACTATCCAACCGCTTGACTTGTGACCTGTGGCATTTATCACTGTCTGAGCCTTGATAACAGTATTGCAAACTGAGCAATGTGAGCCGTCTGTTTTGCCTGCGGTGGTGCAAGTAGCAGGGTAGCCCTTGTCGGTAACTGCAGTGTGACCCTTTGCAGGAAGCTTTTCTGTAACTGTCGCATTGCATTTTGTGTGCAAGTCTTTATAGCAGTACCCTCTGATGTGCAGGTCGGCTGTTTTGTTACAACAGAATTTCCGTAGCTGTGACCTGTTGCATTAGTTGTGCTGTCCTTGTATGAAGTACCGCAAACTGAACACTTGTGGAGTGTATAGCCGTTAGTAGTGCAAGTAGGTGCAACAACTGTGTCAGCATATTTGTGTGAAGCCTTTGGTATAGTTTCTGTAACTGTCGCATTGCACTTGTGCAAGTCTTTATAGCAGTACCCTCTGCTGTGCAGGTCGGCTGTTTTGTTACAACAGAATTTCCGTAGCTGTGACCTGTTGCTTTTGTTGTGCTATCCTTGTATGAAGTACCGCAAACAGAACACTTGTGGAGAGTGTAGCCGTCAGTAGTGCAAGTAGGTGCAACAACTGTGTCAGCATATTTGTGTGAAGTCTTTGGTATAGTTTCTGTAACTGTCGCATTGCACTTTGTGCAAGTCTTTATAGCAGTACCCTCTGATGTGCAGGTCGGTTGTTTTGTTACAACAGAATTTCCGTAGCTGTGACCTGTTGCTTTTGTTGTGTTGTCCTTGTATGAAGTACCGCAAGCTGAACACTTGTGGAGAGTGTAGCCGTCAGTAGTGCAAGTAGGTGCAACAACTGTGTTAGCATATTTGTGTGAAGTCTTTGGTATAGTTTCTGTAACTGTCGCATTGCACTTTGTGCAAGTCTTTGTTTTTGTACCCTCTGATGTGCAGGTCGGCTGTTTTGTAATAACAGCATTGCCATATGTGTGGCTCGTGCATCCGCAGGTGAATTTGTATGTCTTTGCTACAGACGGATTGTATGTAGGATAAATTTTTACAGTGAGTGAACCGCCGTTTTTGAATGTGATACGTCTGATATCATTAGCATAGTTTTCAAGCTTATTTACACTTACCATACTGCGATCAGAAAATTCAACTGTGTAGTCTGTATCGTCATAAAGCCAGAAATCAATGCTGTCGCCCACACTGAACTGAGTTTTGCTCAATACGCTTGAAAAGGACGTATTCGAAAGGTCTGTGCGCCAATAAACAGTGGTAGAGGTCGGAACTGTGAACTTATTCACATAACCGCAAGACTTGCAGGTCTGTGTTACAGTGCCGTCAGTTTTTGATGCGTACTTTGTTTCGTAGTCATGACCTGTTTTGACGTCAACCGTCTTTATATCGTCAAGATTTGAAAGGTTCAGGGAGTTGAAGGTAACGTTATTTTTATCGTAAACATACCAAACTGCTCTGCCGTTTTTGATAACAGGCTGGCAATCTGAAAGGCTTCCCTCAAAGGTGTGTATACTGCCGTTTACTGTGCCGTCAGCGTTTAGCTTCACACAGCTTACCTTTGTATCTCTGGTACCCAAATAGCAAAAAGCTGTTATTATTTATCTTCACAAGCTGTGGAGCAGAAGCTGAAGCTGTACCCTCTGCATAAGAAGTTATCTTATTGAGCTTGTTTGTGGAAAGGTCCTTTGAAACAGCGGAAACGTAGACGTTTCGTGTTTCTGACGTATTGATATAATCAAGGTCAACTGTACTCTGTGCCACGATATAGCTTGATGATGACACATCAAAGCCGCCTATAGCCGCACCTGTATAGTTATAGTGACCGGCGGTATATTCAGGGTATGTTACAACGTCGATATTGCTGACCTGTTCAAAATAGCTTGGGAAAAATTTGCCTGTAGTAAAATCAGAATTATACTTCACCAGAACGGCAGAACGTGGATGAGCGTCACCATGGTCGAGGGCGACTATATGGTTGCCGTCGGTTTTTATAAACTGATTGAAGGAGTGGCTCACATAGCCATAATCAACGTTCATGATGCCGGTATATGAATCAGTGATAGTCATTGAAGGCATATCCACTTCAATGGTAACATTAGCCTGATGATTATTGCCGTCGCTTGATTTATACATTTTGTGGCAGGTTCTCACAAGCAGGTGGTCACCGCTATGGGTCATTCTTGCCGAGCCTGCATCGAATGGAACTGTAGTGTTAGCTCCATACAGACCGCAGGACTTTATTTTGTTCCAATTCTTATCATACTTCGTGATACGGAAAACCTCGAGGGAGTCGTTTTGTTTCGGATTTTCCTGACCGCTAAGGACATAATAATTATTGCCGGAGTCATAGAAAGCACCAAAGATCGGCAGTTCATTGTCGATAAGCTTAGTGCTGAGCGGTTCAAAATCAGAGCTGTAATATTCCACAAGGAGCTTGCCCTCGATAGCGCCTGACTGGACACGCATATAATTGCCGTTGTCGCACACTGTCAGGTAAGATTTCACTGTGTCAGACCATTGCACATAGTCCTGATCATTCACATTAGAGCCTGAATACGCAACACATTGCGCCACGGCAAAGGCACTGAACGATCCAGCAGACACAGCAGTAGAAACAGCCATTGCGCCAGACAGGACAATGCTCAACATTCTTTTCTTCATATTCATCAATTTCATCACCTCATACAAAAACTTTCAAACGATAACACCTTTATATATATAATATCACAACGCAAGGCATATGTCAATGAAAATAAGTTACAATGACAATGATTTCAATAAATTCGTCATACACCAAAGGTCAACGCAGTAAAAAAAGCAAAGAGGATACAAAACAGAAAAAAACGCCTTGACAAGGTTTGATGTGTGTGATATAATATTACAGTGGTATTTCGAGGTGTGGCTCAGTTTGGTAGAGCGCTGCGTTCGGGACGCAGAGGCCGCAGGTTCAAATCCTGTCACCTCGACCAGTCATTCGCCGTGACGGGCATTGTCCGTCATGGCTTTTTTTATTATCAGAACTTAACGCCGCAGGGGGAGTTTTTGTATTACCTAAACAAGTAGGGTTATGCTTTGAGGAACCGAAAAGCGTAACTCTTTTTTGTATGTTCCACATAGCAAAAGTGCCTTATGACTAGCATTAAGGCACTTTATCGATTCAATCTTTCCCCAACCTCTCCGAAATCTCCAGGACAAGTTTCTGATCCTTCTCAGAAAGCCTCGATACGCTGTCCACGATTTTCTGTGTCAGAGCAGGATTTTTGCTGCCATCGTCGAAAAACTGCTGATGATAAAGATATAGAGCAGATAAAACAAACCATGCTTGAACGTGTCGAAAGTATCGAGCCTAGAATAAGAGATTATGCAGAAGAATGGCATATCAACATATTCAGACAAAAAAGATCTCCGTTGGAGATATAAGAAAAACTCAGCTTATCACTACCTATGGTGTTGGCGCTATAGTTGACTTTAAGAACGATACTGTTGTTATCGCTTCTACAGACGATTGGGACTATTCCCCTAATGACGCTGATGAGGTAGAAAATCGAAAAATATTCAGCTTTTTAAGGAGCTTCATCAGCTTTATGCTGCTAAGCGTTTGTAGATATCCGCACCACATTGCATACAGCGCTCTGATTTTCACTTGTCCTATTTCTTCTTTCCAAAAAACAAATTAAACAGAATATCCACCACGTCTTTTACAGGAATGAATATCACCGCCGCCTCTTGTCCCCCAAGAGAGCGGCGGTATCTACACTACGCTACTTTTCAGTAAGATATTCATTTCTGTCAAACAACTGCTCAATTGAAAGATTTTTAAACCTCGGAATGTTGTATCCAAACGGCGAGTTGAGAGCCTTTACAAAGTCTTTCGTATAGCCGTGATTTTTTAAAAGATCGTCCTCATACTTTATTTTCTCTTCTTGCTTTTTGTCATCTTCCCTTTTCGTGATACAGCGCTGCATAACATAATGATAAATGGAGAAGTAAGAATCCACTGTACGAATATCTCCTATGTATTCTTTCAGTTCACGAACTACAGTAAGATGAGCAATACAGTTGCGGTATTTTCTTGTCATGCTGCTGTCTGCATTATTGATATCAACTTCAACGCACTTGCGCAGCCGCTTGTTCTTTTTCAAGAACAAATTCGGCGACTCATCACGATCATCACAAAGTTCACAAAGCGTCTGTGAAAGTATCCTGTAGTCATTTTTCAAGTTCTTTGAAGCCAACTCAGGAATTATCTCCTTATACAGCCCAAAATCACGTTCAAGGCAGTGTATCGCAATAACATACCTTGCATTGACATTTACAAGATTTTTCACCAGCAGATACATGACCGTAAGATAAAGCCCGATAACAGCCTTTGCCCTCTCCTTAGCCACGTTTTCTCTGCCCTTTGCCTGCTGTTTCACATTTTTGAAATCATCAAAGCTGATGTTCTTTATCATTCTCGCAAGCTCACTGCGCTTTACTTCCAAAGAACTGTTCATGTCAGGAAATTCCACACAACTCTTGTAATAACGCTCTATCTGCGTGTCAGGGATACCCCCAAGAACAAACATGACAACTTTCTCATTCTCAGCCACTTCTCTTATCTTCTGAGCGTTCGCATACTTGATAAGGTATACAAACCGAGAGGACTCGATAACATTGTTTGTTATGAAATTTCTCAGACCATGTATGCCCTTGCCTTTTTTCTTTAAGCTTTAAAATCTCGCTTATCCTATCGTCCGTGATCTTGTCGTCTATACCGAGTATAGTCAGTGCGTCACGGAACATCGTAAGCTTCGCTGAAGCCGCAGGCTTTCTCATGGAAGCAATGTTCTTTACGATAAAAAGCTCGTTGGTTATCCTCTGGCTGTCATTGAACAGCTTGTAACCCGCCGTAAGCTCACACTCAACATCAACAGCAGAGCTTTTCATTATCTTCAAAAACTCCTTGATGTTATCAAACTTGCTGATAAGCGTTGTAAGAAGATCGTTTATCTCCTTGCCGTCAAGAAAATATGTAAGCATATATATCATTTTGGAGAAATACAAAAGGTCAGACGCATTCTTCTTTTCACTGTCAAGAATTTTTCTCATCAAAATCCATGTCAGCCTTGCCAAAGCTCCTTGATAACGTCACCGTTCATGTGGTCGGCGATATTTTCAAAATCATTCCTGAATTTGCCCCAAAGCTTTGCCGCTTCATCAGCATATATCCCCTCTTTTTCATCATCGGTCATTGAAAAACGCAGTTTGCGCACAAGAGCTTCGCCTGCGATAACGTCATTTCTGTAGTAGTTGCAGAAAAGCAGAAAATCCATAAGCTTGTACATCTTTGAGCGCACAGAGTCATATTGCTTGTCCTTAAATCTGAAGCCGTATTCGTCCAGCATTTTCTCACGAAGCTTTTTGATAGAAAAACCGAGATTTTTCTGAGATTTAAGCACAATGAAATCGTAATAAAGGCGTATGATATCATCAGCCTCATAGTCGTCTTTCATCATATCAATAAGCAAGCTGATATTGACCTTGTTGCCCTGGATAAAGCCCTTATTTATAGAATCAAATCTCTCATCTACAAGATAGTCAAGAGTTTCTCTGTATTCGGAATCAATAATGTCAATAAAGCTGTAAAGGTCTTCATGAAGCTTACTTGACTTATCATGGAAAACACTCTGCCTTATCTGCCCCACAATTGCAAGCATATGATAAACACGCTTTTTGTAAGCTTGCGAAACTCTTGTGTCTTTTGTCTTTGGCTCTTCAAGACCGAAATAGCCAAGACGCTTAGTTTTCAGCAGGACATTGAACTTGCTAAGGCTTTTTCTGACATTCGCTTTCTTATCATCAGATAAACTGCTTTTGTCAGGGTGAGTAAAAAACTTCATAAGTATTTCTTGCAGAAAGATACCCCATAAAATCATCATAACTTTCAGAACCCTTTATACCAAGCATTATTCAGCGCATAAACGATATTCGTTACATACACCGCAAGTATCTTTTCGATATCCAGAATGTTGTAAATAAGCTGGATATGTATATTATCATCAAAAGTTTTGCCGAAAAAGCGCTTTTCAAGCTCCGATTTAAGCCCCAGCATATCCCATCTTACAGGCGAGCTTTCACCGCTTCTGTGAGTAGGGTTTGAAGTATTTATCTCCACTCCGCCTCAAAGCCATGCTTGCTTGAAAAAGTGATGTTTACTTCGTTTACACCACGAAGCTCGATATTGCTGCTGTTCTTAGAGGAAAGCTGAGTTTTGTTGTAGTCATTATTATCCACCTCATATTCAAGCACAGCAGAATTGCCCTTGCCAAAAGAGGTTATGTACATTTTATTTTCGCTGACAAGAATAGACTTCATTCCTGCCGCCTTTACGGAGGATTTTTTCTTCTCTGCCACAGGTGCAATGACCTCTGCAGCAGGCATGGCAGCGATCTCAGGAACAGCGTTATTATTTATCTCAACCGCTTTGAGCTGTCTGGCTTTTTTCTGAGCCTCACGCAGCTCTCTAGGCTTCATTTTATTCTTTTTTGCCATAAATATCACTCCTTATATTAGTCGCATTGAGCGTTAAGGGATTTTTTATTTGTTATTTTTGATGTTAGACTTTGCCAATTGATGCAAAATTGCACCAGTATAGTAGAAGTCAAGTGTAGAACAAAAGAAAAGAGACGTTTTAGACTAGTGCAAAATCACACCAGTATAGTAGGGTATGCCGAGTCTGTTCGGATCAGGCTCTGTTTTAGACCAGTGCAAATTTGCACCAGTGTAGTAGGTGCCGTCACCTGATGTGGCTGTGGACGCAGTTTTAGACTAGTGCAAATTTGCACCAGTGTAGTAGGTCAAAGTTGACAAAATAATCAATGATATTCTGTAATAAAACACCAAACTTATCTTATCGACACTTTAATACATATATATTGTACCATTTTCAGACACAAATGTCAAGTTCTGTATACATTATACCACCTTATCATCGTCAACAAAAAGTGTAATTTTCAAAAACTTTTTTGTCTATGTTTTTGCACATTTATCACGTTTTTACGGCATTTATATCACTATTTTAACAAAATAATTTTCTATGATATTGACAAAAAGTACATTTGTGATATAATGGATACAAGAGGTGATAAAAATGAGCATGACCCCAAGCACATTTCTGCCCAAGCGTGAGGACGGCGTACCATATATCGCAGAGGTGCAATCCATACCCCTCTCACCCTCTGCATATTCCGTCATTATCAGAGACAAGTCCATATTTGAAACAAGCCTTTCCCCCTAACGGCAGCGTATCAATGTCCTCATTTCTCACAAGTATATTTGATTCAGCATATATCGCATCATTAAAATACAAAAGTGACGATAACTATAAATATATTGGTATCCCACTTCTGAACGCATTCGTAAAATGGCAGATCGAGGAGATCGATGACGGCCTTTGATGATAAAAGCAAGAAGATAATAAAAAGCTATCTTATCTCAAAGCTCTCTGCAAAATACGAAAAGACCAAGACCGAAAATGCAGTGCGAGTAAGGCTCAGCATATGCCGTGACCTTTACGATACACTGAGCAGTGATGACCTTTATTATGAAAACAAGGTGTACAGCTTGACCCTAAGAAGATTTCTGAAAGCCGTGTATGAGGACTATGCCCTGCTGTCAGATTGCGAACGTGAAAGGCTCATTTTCGCAGACAATATCATAAAAATAAATGAAGTCATCAAACAAAACGGCAGCAGATATTACAGCTTCATTTATGCATATTCTAATATGTACAGCCGTGAAAAGCGCCGCATAAGGCTTATCCCCTACCGTATCGTCAGCGACGAATATAAGATGTATAATTATCTTGTCTGCCTGTCCGACGAAAAAAGCGCAGGCAAAGAGTTCAAAGCCGACAGCTATCGCATAAGCAGATTGAGCGGACTAAGCATTGCAGAAAAGCTCAGCCAAAAGGAATACTCCTCCGTCACCGAATACGAACGGCTGAAAGAGGGTCACGTCAAGTCCGTGAAGCACCTACTCAGCGACCCACGTTTTGGCAGTGATGAGAGCGATATCTCCAAAGTGTACCTCACCGAAAAAGGCGTTGAAATGTTCGGCAAAATACTCTATCAGCGCCCCATACTGAAAGGCAATGAAAAGCCCAAGCCCAACGCTGTCAACGAGTTCATCTCCCCGCCTATCCAAGTCAAATACTATTTCAATAAGTTCGGCAAAGACGGCGTTATCCTATCCCCAAGCGACTCGTTTGAAGAAATGAGAACGCTGTATGTCGAGGGGGCTGAGGCGTATAACCGAGAAGTTGAGAAGTGAGAATATAAATGAAAATTATAGCAAAAAACACCCCTATACAGAAATATACTCATGATATCATAAATAGTCAGGCTCTGAGAAGAGTGAATATATAAGTTTATCTTTATAAAATAAACCGACCCCATTCGCTAGACTTTTTGACCTAGCAAATGGGGTCGGTTCAAATATCAATATCATTAACTAAAAAAATCAAGACATAAACGCAAGCGTAATATGCGGATCACTTTACTTTTCTGCCGTAAACCTTGCCCACTCATATTCCGCTGCAAGCGGAACTGTGCCATCAAAGGCTTTCAGCCAGCTGTCAACGCCAATGCCGTTCCACGCATTCATCATTATTTTACCAGGCGTAACAGGCAAATTTTCAGTAGCCTTGTATGCTTCCTTTCCGTCAACATACCAAGTTATGCCGTCCTCTTTCCACTCAAATGCGTAAGTGTGAAAATCCTCAGAAGCGTCAAATCCAAGATCATACATGTATTCGTGCTTGCCAACACCATTGGTGTAGTAATTGAACTGCACCTTTGTTGTGTCCTTGCCAAGGACTTCAACATCTATTTCGTCCCAAGGATTATCCTCCGATGATGTAAAGAATGATGATACAACGCCGTCATTCTTTATGGCTTTCATTGAAACCTCATAAAGTCCATAGCCATAGTTCTCCTTTGAACGATACTCGCCGCCTCTGTACGCTTCGGAATCGCCCATACTGTCAATGGTAAGCTGCATTTTCCCGTCATTGAAAGTTACGTTATCTTCGCTCCATGAACAGTTGAACGGATCACCATTTGACCAGCCTGCTGAAATGGAAAAATCATTTGACGCACCTTTGCTGAAATCTGCCTCAACTGTGTATGGAGAATTGCTTTCCGTTTCCGCCTTGCTGCTGACATCTTGCGAAGAACTGCTGTCAGATGAAGCACCGCAGCCACCCATAGACATAACTATCATTGCGAGAATCGACATAGCCAAAACTTTTTTCATTTTTCATTACCTCCGAATAAATATCAGAATTTTATCTTCTATAAGTATTATAAATCAACAGATGTGATATTTATATCATAAAAAGTAATGCAAATATCAGATTATTAACATCAACTTATATTTTCGATCTGCTTGTGCTATGCTTGTTCCAGTTTGCACGGAAAAACTGATCTCTATACTGTTTCGGCGTAAGTCCTGTCTGTTTCTTAAAGCAGGCAATAAAATGGCTGTGCGAGCTGAAAGCAAGATAATTGGCTATATCAAGCGGACTATATTCAGAATATCTCAGCATATTTTCAGCCGCTTGTATCCTTTTTGACATAATGAAATCAGAGATCTTTACGCCAACTTCCTCTCTGAAAAGCTTTGAAAGATACTGAGGCGTTATGTTCAGTTCATCAGCTATCTGATTGACGGTCACGCCCTTGTAAATATTATCGAAAATGCAGTCAAAACACATAAGGATATGCTTTGAGTAAACGTTCTGTGACGCAGCCTTTTTCATTTGCTTTGTATAATAAACGATGACTTCTTTGTGTACAGCCATAACGCTTTCTTCATTGCGGCACTCATCACATTTATTAATGTATATATCGCTTATGGTATACGCAGTTTCCTGGTCAAGTCCACCCTCGATGCAAAACCTGCACAGCATAGCTATGGTTATGACAAGATGATACTTGACGTTTCTAAGTTCGTCTTTGCTGAGTCTGCCCTTTCCGTTTGTATCCAGCGGCGTATACAAACGTTTGACCGTTTCAAGGTCGCCCGCCCGCACCGCAGAGTAAAATGCCAGTTCCGTTTCATATGGTGAATGATGATAGTCATTTTCCTTTTGCATAAACTGCCGCTTAGACAATTCTCTGTTTATTTCCATAGCTTTCACCCCCTGCTTTTTAGCTTATTATATCATATTTACAGACACAAGTAAAGACTCATATTTATAGAAAAAAAGGACGGCAAATCACCCTGCCGCCCTTTTTCTGATAATTAGATATTATTTAGCCTCTTTCATTGAAGTCATAGCCTCGTCGATAAGATAATCTATAGCCTTTTCATTTTCCTGAACGACCTGTGACCAGCTCTTTGACTCCTGGGATTCATTGTTCCTCTTATTGCAGTATCGCAAATAGAGTTAAGGTCGGCAGATACGCCCTGTTCAAAGTCAAATACAGGGTTCTGTGCAGACAGATCATAGATAGTTTCTCTCATTTCAAGCATCTCATCTGTCCAGCCGTAATCGTCCTTGTACTGATCAAGGGTTATCTGATGTGCAGCCTCGTCAAGCTCTGCATAACGGCAGCATTCAAGGAAAGCTGCCACGCCCTCAGGATTTTGAGCGTTTTTAACAATGCTAAAGCCATGTACTCTTGAAGGGATATACTGTTTATCGCTATCAGCTGAGCAAGGAACAGGAACGAACATTACCTCTCCCTTTGATACATCACCATAGTTTACAGTTGTTGACGGAGCATTCTCAAGTGCCCAAAGTCCGATAGGATAGAAAAGCGTCAGACCTGTTGCCATTCCGCTTCCCTCTGCGTCGCCTCTGAGTTTCCAGTTATTCTCGTGCTTTGGATAAACAACATTGTTCTCATAGCCATACCTCCGAATATTACTTTCTTCTCTTTGCAACGATCACTGCTGTGCCTGCAAGAGCGATAACTGCAAGTGCTCCGCCAACAGCCGCACCTGTTTCTGCTGCCTTAGATGTATTGTCAGATGCTTTTGAAGACGTAGCCGCTGCTGCAGAAGTCTTGCCTGCATCCGCTTTAGATGAAGAAACGTCTTTCTTTGACGTATCAGCCTTTGAGCTTGAAGCATCAGACTTTGGATCTGCCTTTGAAGCATCTGTTTTTGACTCTCCGCCCTCAGCAGATGCAACACCGAAATCAAGCGTCATTGAAAGTGTGCCGCCGTTGAAAGCGCCTTCCTTCTCCCAGCCTGCGACCTCAGGACAAGCTTTCTTTGTTACCTCGCCTGTTTCCTCATTGACCTCGTCAGTTGGTCTGATATGTATTCTTATTCCACCCTCTGCGTCCTCGTCCATTGAAGTGATAGAATTAAGCGAATCAAAAACTGTTGTTGTGCCGTCCTCGGCAACGAACTTTGCGTCAGATATCTTAACGTCCACAGGATAAACACCATCAGGAAGATTAGCCACCATAACGCCCATATCTCCAAGAGTTCCCTTTCCTGACATTGTCTTATCAGCGATAACTTTGCTTATCTTATATTCAACAGTTTGCCAGCATCATCGATGCCTACCCAGTCGCCCTGATTCCAGGTCCAGTCCTGACCCATATAAAAGCCCATTGCTCCGATAGAGTAATATGAGTCATTCATTTTTGAGTCCTCCTCTGACGGATGAACAACATCGCCTAGCTTTGCTGCCGAAACAGAAACTGACATCATTGTTGCTGCGAGAACCGCTGCTGAAAGACCTGCTACAAATTTTTTGATCTTCATAACCTTTTCCTCCTATTTTTCAATAAAATTTTTTTGCTAAAAGCAATTTATTTTGTTGTTTCTGTATATATTATAACTATGTAAACGTTTTGTTTATATCAAAAACGTAACATAAATATCATAAAAGTGTTTAATATCGAATTTATGAAAGATTATAAATATATGAAAACAGACCCACTTGATATTCAAGCAGGTCTGTTTATTCGGAAGTTATTATAAGAAAGTGACTATGAATTATTATGTTTATATTATACGCTTTGTTTTAAAACTATTATATCAATATTCAATTATTTATATCAAATAATTATCGTAAATAGAATTTTATGAGCAAACATCAATTTATGAAACTAAGCATAAAAAACAAGCTCGGCAAACGTGACCGAGCTTGTCCAAAAATGGAGTTATATTAAGAAATGATCTATTAAAGATACTTTACCAGTTCATCAAGAACGCCGTCAAGATGTCCGTCAATAAAGCCATAGTCAACACCCTTGTAACCAAGCCGCTCTTCCGATAGAACATTTCTCAAAGGCACTGCTTATATCCTTGTACCAGTTAAGAGTATTTTCAGCAGATGCAAGATTTATAACACCGTATTCGCCACAATACATAGGAACATTTCTTTCCTCTGCGACCCTTACAGCCTCAGCAAATCTTCCCATAAAATAATCAGGCGTAAATTTCTCTGTCTTGACCTCCTCGTATGTCTGCATATATTCAAGACCAAGACGCTTTACCTCACTTCTGTATTTTGGGACGCTTCCCGGATAATCGATCCTGAAATCTCTCGGCATCTCATCTACCCAATAGGCAGCCTGATGAGTGAAAAGAAATGGGTCATAGCAATGGAAAGTATAAACTATATGCTCGTCATAAGGCTTATCAAGATCTTTCATTGAATCAATAGAGTTGTTCCAGTAGCTGCCCACAATGATATTTATATCAGCACTATATTTTCTGATAAGCTTTATGGTATTTTCAATGATAGCATTCCACTTTGTGCTGAACTTAGGGTCAGTTACCTCATTGAGAAGTTCAAAAGAGACCCTGTCAGAATATTTGCTGAAACGCTTTGCAAACTCTTCCCAAAGGTCATAGAATTTCTGCTGAAGCTCAGCGTTATCAAAGAATCCGCTTTCAGCCTGAGACTTGTCAAAGAAAAAGCCCATTGTCTTATGGAGGTCAAGTATCATATTGATACCGTTATTTCCGCACCAATCGATACACTTCTGAACATAGTCGAAGCCGCTCTCTATAAAGCCGTTTTCGTCCTGAAAGATATTATAATCCACAGGCACTCTAACGTGGTCGCAGCCCCAGCCCTTTATACGCTTGATGTCCTCCTCTGTAATAAAATTATCAAGATGCTCCTTACTGTAATCGCATTGTGACAGCCAGCCTCCGATATCGATGCCGTGCATATAGCCATTAAATCTTCTCATATTTTTAACCGTCATTTCTGATATAAGTTTTGCTTACAGCTATATTTTAGCACTATGCGATCGAAAATTATATCATAATTTTAATATTCGTGTAAAAATCGTAACGTTCTTATGACGTTTTAAATGTATTTCTCTAAACTATTGACATACATTACGTTGCACATATAAAATTGCACTCCTCAGATTGGCGGATAGGCTGTACATAAAATAATGCAAGACCGCCGCAGGTCACGAATTAATGTGACCTGCGGCGGTGACTTCTTTTATAGTTATCTGTGATCTAATTACCTTGAAACATAGCTAACATACTATTTCATATCCAGCGGATAAACAGGTCTTCTTATCTTCTTAAATTCACCGATTTTTGTAACGTCAGGATTATTGACACCTATACTCTCTGCTGTAAAATATACATATTCCTTGTCGCTAAAATTTGCCTTATATGAATGGCCGAAGCCTTTGAGAACGAGAACTGAATATTTGTTGCTATCAATGTCAAGATGTCTAAAAATATTTATCATCTCCGTTGGAACTTTATTTTCAGTTACAACAATATCTGCTTGTTCCGTGCTAATAACAGCTATGCGACCATAATCAGTATATGTTTCCCCATAATCTGCAAATTCTTCACCATTAGCTTCGCACATTGGTATTGGTTTGCAAATGAGTTTAGTGACCACCGCCGTTATCGGTAATGGTCGTCCGTGCTTATTATCAGTTTTTCCACCAAGAATTCCCTTTATAACAGCACCCTCTCCTGCTGCAAAAGCCATTTCCGTGATCTCTATCACAGATAGTTGATACCCCTATTTTATTTATACCGCCCTCAATAAGTTTATCAAGAATATAAGTACCATCAGCAGGACCGCCGCCGAGCGGTCATCACATTCATCGATAACGGCATATTTCTTTGAAGGTGCACTCTTTATTGTGCTTATTATTGTGATACATTGATAACGCCTGCCTGTTTCTCATATTCAAAAGCTTGGGCTATAAATGGCGTCATAGCACCACCATTTGTATCTGTATTGATCGCAGGCAAAAGGAGCGGTGGCTGAGCATATGCCGTTTTCATTACAAAGCCTTCTTCAAGCTGTCTATGATATATCTCCACACATTCCGATTCACGTTTCCTTATATCAACGTGAGGTTCTGTATTATAACCCAGAAGAAGGTCTGCATTCTTCACCATAAGAGGAGATACATTTGCGTGCAGGTCAAGTACAGCATATATCGGCGTACCTTCTCCAACAAGAGCCTTGATTGAGCTGAGCAAGTCCCCCTCACAATCATCAAAGCCTTCAACTACTGCTGCACCATGGAGATTGAGAAACACAACATCAGGCTTAGTAAAAGCGATCCTTTCAAGCATTCTCTCTTTTATAGCGACATATACATCTTTTTCAATAAGTCCCGACGGCGTAGCAAACGCAGCTGGCAGAGGTAATACATCATCATTATACTTTGCCAATGTCCTCAAAAAGCCCGTTATCTCACGAGCGTCGTTGAAATACTCCGTAAACTCCTTAACATCATCAGTATCAATGTAATCACGAGCTTTAAAGCTGTCAAGGTCTGTGCGTATAGCACAGAATGTATTTGTTTCGTGAAAAAAGCCGCCTACCGCCGCTCTCATAAAAATCATCTCCAATAGTCATTATTAAGGGTTTAACATTACCTTATAAAAATTATATTAAATTATAAAAGAGATTTCAAGGTCATAACACCACAATTGTCTCTGTGTTTTTTTTGCACAATTACTGATTATTGTGCACTCGCAACAACATTATTTGTAACTTGCACAACTTGATTAATCTTGTTTATTGTGATATACTTAGGTCATAAAAAGACAAAACAGAATATTTCAAAGAACAAAGACGTTATTCCTTTTTAAAGGCAAATGGCGTCTTTTTTATTCAGGAGGTTGGATTACATGAAAAAAATCGAAATTATCACAAGAACGGAAAAGCTAGAGATTATCAAGAAGATCCTTGTCAATCACAATTGCCTTGGTCTCACCGTTTATTCAGTAATGGGTTGTGGACGTCAGAAAGGTCATATCAGCAAAGCTGAAAATGATGATGTTGCAACTAATCTTCTCCCTAAGATATATGTTATGACAGTTGTAAAGACAGTGAGCTAAAGCTCATTATGAACGACATCTACAATGAGATTGGTACAGGAACACACGGCGATGGCAAGGTATTTGTATCTAACATCGAAGATGCCATGAGAATCCGTACAGGAGAATGTGGAGAAAATGCTTTGTAAGCAGTAAGAGAGGTAACTATGAAAGAGAAAAAAAAGTAATAGTGTCCTTAAAAGGCATATCAAAAACATATGACAATGATGTCAAGGTTGTCAAGAATATTGATCTGGATATTTATGAGGGCGAGTTTTTGACTATTCTTGGAGCTTCTGGCTGCGGCAAAACCACCACGCTGCGTATGATAGCTGGCTTTGAGGACGTTTCCTCCGGCGATATTTGTATCGACGGCAGCTCCGTGATAGGTGTTCCGCCTTATAAAAGGCAAGTAAATACGGCTTTTCAAAGTTATGCTTTGTTTCCTCATCTTAGCGTTTATGACAACATTGCATATGGTCTGAAAGTAAAAAAGTTTCCAAAGCAGAGATACACGAACGTTTCACATATGCTTTCGCTTATCAGGTTAGACGGATATGAAAAAAAAGGAAACCTGCTCAGCTTTCAGGCGGACAAAAACAGCGTGTATCTATTGCAAGAGCACTCATCAATAATCCAAAGGTATTGTTGCTTGACGAACCATTGGGGGCTCTTGACCTTAATCTCAGAAAGCAGATGCAGCTGGAATTGAAAACAATGCAGAAAAAAGCTTGGCATAACATTTATATACATCACTCACGATCAGGAAGAGGCTCTGACGATGATCTTCGAGGGCATAGAACAGGTCTGTTCCCCAAAGGAACTTTATATGAAGCCAAAAACAAAATATGTTGCGACAACTTCGAGGGCGTAGTAGGACAGAAATGCGAAACTGCACAGTTGCGATTGAAAGTGGAAACATCCTGTGCAGCGGTGATGGTTATGTTGCAGGACAAATGGTATATGTTTGCATTCGTCCAGAAAAAGTACGGATCACAAGAAAAGCAGGAAGCGGCAATTCACTGCCAGCCGAGATAAAGGAGCAGATATTTACTGGCAATATGATGAAACATATTGCCGTGCTTTCTAACGGACACGAGATAAAAATTGCAGACATTGCTTCCTACAACGATATAAATATCGGTGACAAGGTATATCTTGAATGGGACGCAAAGGACGCTGTAATGATCAAAAATCCGACAAGCCCTATGGCCGAAAATTTTGACACATTGTGGGGGTGCAGTAAATGACAACATCACGCAGCAGGTTCAATTTCACGGCACTTGTATATATTCTCCCACTAACTTTGGCACTTCTGCTGCTGGTGGTACTTCCACTTTTATATGTTGGAGCAATGAGTTTTATGGGACGTGGCGCATACGGCGGCACTATCAGAAGATTTACAGTCGACGCTTATGAGTCTCTTGCAGATTTTACTTATCTCAAAGCCGTAGGAAGATCAATATGTATGGCTCTTAAAAGCTCTGTATTATGCATATTGCTTGGATATCCATTTACCTTTATTGTGGCAAGAAAGTGGAAAAAAATCAGGCAAGCTGCTTATGTTTCTGCTCATGATACCTGTTTACACCAGTAGCCTTGCAAGACTATATAGCCTTGTTATAATGTTTAATTCATCTGGCTTGATAAATACTGCTCTTATGAAGCTTCATATCATAAGCTCACCTTTGCAGATGCTTTATACAAACGGCTCGATCACAATTGGGCTTGTACAATATCTTCTGCCGTTTGCAGTAATGCCGTTATATTCATCTATAGAAAAACTTGACGAAGCAACTATCGAGGCGTCTTATGACCTTGGAGCAGGCAAGATAAAGACCTTCATAAAGGTAATTCTCCCTATGACTTTTCCGGGAATAATCGCAGCATTTATCATTCTTTTTGTTCCTGCTATAGGCACATATTTTATTACAGATGTTATCGGCGGTGGAACAGTATATATGATAGGTAACATTATATGCAACCAATTTCTCAGTGCAAGGAACTGGCACTCTCGGTGCAGCACTCTCAGTGTGCGTTGTAATATTCATTCTGCTTATGCTTTATCTTTACAGTAGGATAGGAAACCTTGATGATTTGGGGGCGATGTAAATGAAAAACAGCAAACTTGTAAATAAAATAACGAATGCTTATGTGATGCTGATATATGTGTTTGTATTTATTCCTGTAATAGTTATGGTCGCATTTTCATTCAACAGCCTGCCTTCAAATCAGCATTGGGAAAGCTTCACGCTTGATTATTACAGCAAACTGTTTTCTGATAGTGAAATGATCCAAGTACTTATAAACTCACTTACACTGGCAGTAGTAAGTACGCTTGCCGCTATCTTTATCGGCACCCTTGGTGCATATGCGCTTTGCAGGCTTAAATTCAAGGGCCGTTCGTTTCTGAATTTTATGTTTTTTGTACCTATGGTGATCCCAGAAATAGTTATAGCGGTAGCATTTCTTGGGCTTACAGGTGCAGCTGGTATATCAAAAAGGCTTTGGGGTTATGGTATGTGCGCATACTATATTCATTCTTCCGTATATTATCGTTACGCTCAAGTCAAGATTTGCAGACTATGATGTTTCTATAGAAGAAGCTTCACTTGACCTTGGTGCAAACCAGATATATACATTCATACACATCATCTGTCCTATGATACTTCCAGGTATTTTTACTGGCGGACTTATGGCATTCTCGCTGTCATTTGACGATCTTATCGTATCAAATTTTCTCAGCAACACGGGATATACCACACTTCCTGTAAAAATATACTCAAATCTGAAGGAAGGTATCTCACCTGAATATAACGCATTGTTCACCATAATATTTGCGGTAATGCTTATAGCTACCGCGGCTATTGCAATAAAAAAGAAAAGAGGAAAGTAAAATGAAAAGAAGAAAATTTTTGGCGTTGACAGCAGCATTGGTATTGGCGGCAACAACCGGACTGGCTTCCTGTGGAAACAATTCAGGCAGCAAAGGCGACACAAAAGAACTTAATATGATTCTTTACCCTGACTATGTCCCTCAATCTGTCATTGACAGCTTTGAAAAAGAAACAGGCATAAAGTGTAATATCGACTATGTTGACAATGACACTCTCATCTATACCAAGTGGTCAGAAGATCCCAAGGGTTATGATATTGGTCAGCCTGCTATTTCTACTCTGCACGCACTTATCGATGCAGATATGCTTCAAAGAAATAAGCTATGAAGATATTCCAAACAGCAAATATATTTCCACAGATAAATGTGATATCTCACTGAATGACAATGACAAGAAGTACTCTATTCCATATAACACCACCGGCGGTTACACTTGGATATACAACACAAAGACCTGTCCTGTCACTATCACAAAAATGGATGATCTTCTTGATGAAAAGCTTCGTGGTCAGATCGTTACAATGCCTTATTCGTTCATGTGGTATCCGTCAGCACTTATGCACCTTGGATATTCAGACTCCTCTACAGACGAAAAGGAGATTGCTGAAGCAACAGAATGGGTCAAGAAGCTTACTGCGAACGTAAAGGTGTTCGACGGCGCAACACCAAGTTCTTCTGTGAAAAATGGCGAATGCAGTGTGGCTCTTACATTTGCAAGTGACGCTTCAAGAGCGCTTCTTGATGACCCTGATCTTGATTACCTCAAGGTAGAAGACCAGACATTTATGCAATGCACACAGTATTGGGTTATTGGAAAGCAATCGCCTAACAGTAAGAATGCTGAAAAGTTTATTGATTATATATGCGACCCTAAAATTTATGCAGAGTGTTTGAATACATACCCTGCTATATCAAATAATGAGGAAGCGCTGAATTATGTTTCCGATGATTATAAGAAAATAGAAGGTATGTTTGAGATCCCTGATGATAAAAAAATCATACATTCTCAATTCGGACGTCCCTACTGACGCACTTTCCGCATATGATGAACAATGGAATAAGATCATGTCAAACTAAGGAGTGATCCTATAATGAGCAAAGACTATTCTGAGATAGCATACAAACATACACGTTTTTTTGTTGAAGAATGCGGAGAGCGTATCGCAGGCACTGCACAGATGAACAAGGCAGCAGAACACGCTGTCGAAGTGTTCAGATCTCTCGGCATGAAATATATCCAGCATCATTTTCAAGTACCTGTTTGCAGCACTGAAAAAAGCGTTGTTGAGTTGATCTCAAACAAGCAGATCACACCTCTGCCACATACTAATGTGTGCTTCTGCACAGATACACCAGAGGGTGGCTTAACAGCGGAAGCTGTACTTATACATTCAGACGTCAAGAAAATGGGTGTTATCGGCGAGATCTATCCTATCAGTGACAAGTGTATAAAAACAGATATCAAAGGAAAGATCGTAGTTATAGAGCGAAACGTTCTTATGGATTACCCAGATATAGACACCTACAAGGTACTTGAAAAATATAAGCCCGCTGCCGTAATATTCACAACAGACGAGTCACAGCAAGGCATACCATATGTGTATTCAAATTTTGAGTACAGAGAAGCACAGTATATGCTGCCGTCATTCATAATGAACAAAAATGATGTGAATAAACTGTTCAGCCAAAATGATAAGGTCATACTGCACGTTGAACTAAAAACTCAGGTTCAGAAAAAAAAGCACCAATACGATAGGTGTGATAGAGGGTACAGACAAGCAAGATGAAGTGATCTTGATCTCAGGTCATCTTGACTCGGCAGTCAGCAGCAAAAAGGTGCTGTTGATGATGCAGGTGCAATAGGCACTGTTATGGCATTAGCAGAAAAATACAAGGCTCTATCCGACAAGGGTGTCAGAACACATAGGACCTTGTATTTTGCCTGCTGGTCGGGTCACGAACCTGGTCTGCACGGAAGCAAATACTTTTTGCAGCAAAACCAGGACATTTACAAACGTATAAAATATAATATCAATTACGATATCGTTGGAATGACAACGCCTTATTCCATAACCTATGCAGGCGTAAAAGACTTTGAAGCGATATTTGAAAAAGTATTTGAAAAGTGCGGCTCAACGTTGGACATTTTTCCGGACCTGTTCCCTGTGACACACTAAATCTCACATCAAACAAAATCCCTAGTCTTACTATGTCAAACGGTGGATTCGTATGGGGACATACGCCTGCTGATGATATGAAAAACATTGACAAAAGGGGCTTTGATCAGCCTATTGATTTCTCAAGTGAGCTTATAAACTATCTTGACAGCCTTGAAAAAATACCTCAGGGATACACTGATGATATTGAAAAACAGCTTGATATATATGCCACACGATATGGCTGGGATTTCTGACAGGAGGCATATGTTATGAAAATAATTGATCTGAGCGGCGAATATACAGAAAAAATGTGGTATTATGGTGAGCCGTATACGCCATACAGCGTAAAAAGATCTTGCGTGCGTCGATAAAAATGGCTATATCGCAAGAGAATATACACTGACAGCCCACACAGGCACTCACATAGAAAACAGCGCTCATTGGAGCGAAAATGCACAGGGAATAAGCGAGACCCCTATTGAGAACAGGTAACGCTCGGTTACTTTACCTGCCGTTCTCAGAAAGCAAAGAGATAACAGTGAAAAGACTAAAAGCAGCAGGTGCTGATGGTCTTGAAAAAGACGAGATATGTATTATCCGAACAAATTGGGATAGCTTTTGGAACAAAAAAGAATATGTATCTGAAAGCCCATATATTACAGTACCTGCGGCAGAATATCTTGTATCAAAGGGAATAAAACTCGTTGGAATGGACAGCCCTATGATAGGCGATCCGAATGACGGGATTTCATCAGTAGGAGCTGACCTCGTTCTTCCCGACTATAAGTTTTCAGAAGCAGGGATACCGATAATACTTGGTCTTGTAAATTTATCATCTCTGCCTGAAAAGTTCTTTTTTTTTTTTACAGCCTTTCCACTAAAACTGCATAACGGTGAAGGAAGTCCCTGCCGTGCAACCGCAATAACATTTTAAGATAAAGGAGCTATTTATTATGGAATATGAAATTCAGAAACATCTGCATTATGCAGGAATACCAAGTTTTAATCTTTATCCGTACACACAGGATACTGAATGTGCTGACATAACTATAATGGGTTTACCTTTCGATAGTGGTGTTACAAATCGTCCAGGTGCAAGACTTGGACCAAGAGCTATAAGAAATATGAGTCAGCTCACAAACTGCTTTGCCTACCCATGGAGCTACAAACTCAGCGATAAAGCAAAGATCGTTGATTACGGCGATGTAGGATACTATGTGGGTGCAAATACAACGAAGGTAATGCTTGAGGAAACGTATAATACTGCAAAAAAAGTTTTTGAATCTGGCAGCAAACTTCTTACCCTTGGCGGAGACCACACTATTCCATATGGTATGGTCAGAGCTGCAAGCGAAAAGTTTGGAAAACTTGCTCTGCTGCATTTTGACTCTCATCAGGACAGCACTCCGTCCACTGATGGAAATGTATCCCACGCAAACTTCGCATATGACTTACAGGCTGAGGGGTGTATCGACCCGTCACATTCGGCGCAGGTTTTTATAAGAACTGAAATGACTAAATGTGGATATAATATTTTCTATGCTATGGACGCTGTAAATATGGATATGAAAGAGCTAGCTAGACAGTTGAAAGCCATTGTGGGCGATATGCCTGTATACATAACCTTTGATATCGACGCTCTCGATCCCTTGGCTGCACCAGGTACAGGTACGCCTGTTATCGGCGGTCCTACCTCAGCTCAGGCAAGGCGACTACTTTACGAACTGCGTGGTATCAATGTTGTAGCAGCAGATCTTGTAGAGGTGCTTCCCCGCATATGACCACAGCGAGATCACCGCACTTGCGGCGGCAACGATCGCACAGGACCTTATGTATCTTATGTATAATAAAGATTAAATCTCGCATCTCCAGCCCATAGTTTTACCTATGGGCTAAAGGTGTTTTTAGGAGTGATAACAAATGAACTGCGAAGATCTAATGAACATTCCCAAAATATATTCAGGAATGAAGCTTATAGGTGGGTCAGGAATGTACAGAAACATACGGTGGATATATTTTGCCGATTGTACACAATGTCTTTCAGATGATTTTAAAGTCTCACAGTTGATACACGGAGGAGAACTTGTTATTGTCACAAATGCAGCACTCACAGACAATGATGACAAAATGCTCAGTATGATTGTGAAAATGAACCAAAAGAATATAGCTGGGCTTGTTATAAATGTCGGACAGATATCACCTATGCTGACCGAATACTGCAATGACAACGAACTACCGCTGTTTGAACTGTCCTATGATCTGCACCTCATTGATCTTTCACAGATCGTATGCAAGGCATTGGTGGAAGAAGAAAGCAACACAAACTCGATAGATCAGCTTCTTGCTGCAATAATTTATTCCTCTAATATAAATGACGCTGATATAAAGATACGGGCAGGCTATCTAGGCACTAGTATATCGGATAAAAATCATATAGTCGTGCTGAAGTTAAACAAAAACAACAAACTTCAGGACTCTTATGAAAATCTGCAAAGATATATCAGATATGAATTTAAAAACTATGGTTTGCAAAAATGCTGATGCTCTGGCAAATAGATACAGGCATAATGCTTATCCCCTCGGAGCTATTTAGCCGCGATCTGCTCTCCAATATACTCACAAGGATAATAGACCACATTAGTTCTTACTACGGCATTGACGCAAAGGCAGGGATAGGATCTGCATATGAATACATATCGGAATTAAAGAAAAGCTTTCAGGAAGCTCTGAACTCCATTAAAATATCACACTCTGAAAGTAAAAGTCAGAAAATATTCTTTTACGATAATCTCGGTATCTACTCGCTTATCGCGCAGATAAAAAATGATAAGTTTCTTGATGAATATGTAAATAATCATATAGGCAAACTGATACAATCTGATGTTTTGCAGGAGGGCGACCTTTGCAAAACGCTTGAAGCCTATCTTGATCATAACTGCAACGCTGCCGCCGCAGCAGAGCACCTGTTTATCCACAGAAATACAATGCGCTATCGTATGGATAAGATCAAAAAGATACTTTGCTGCGAACTTGATGATCTTGACGTCTATCTTGAACTTAAAATGGCGTTTGAGATCAAAAACTATCGTGAAAGTCAAAAAGATCAGTCATAATTTATTGTGTGCATACACCACAATAAAGATTATAAAGACAACACATTGCTGTTATACTGTTTTTTCTTATAATTATATCAAAGGAAAAAACTTTCCGTAATAAAAAGAACTGGAGTGACTTTATAATGCTAAGAAATTCATTGCCAACTATAATTACAGATAAGGTTCCAGGACCAAATGCCTGTGTACTTTTGAAAAAAAAGGGACAACGCACTGCCTAAAGCGCTCTGTGGCTATACATATCCTATATGTATCAAGCGTGGAGAGGGCGCAATGCTCGAAGATGTTGACGGAAACATCTTTCTTGATTTTATCGGAGGTGTCGGCGTTCTCAACATCGGCTACAGCAGACCTGAGGTCGTGAAAGCTGTTCAAGATCAGGCAGAAAAATATTTTCACTGCATTTTCAATGTGGTGGCACACAGTGGTTACATTGAACTTGCTGATAGGCTCAACAAACTTATGCCATGCAAAGGTGATAAACTGAAAACATTCTTTGCAAACAGCGGTGCAGAGGCAGATGAGAATGCAGTAAAGATAGCCAAAGCATATACAGGAAGAAAAGGCATCATCTGCTTCTCTGGTGCATTCCACGGAAGAACAAATCTTACAATGGCTCTTACAGCAAAAAAATCTTATGCAAAGGGAATGGGTCCTTTCCCGTCTGATATTTACAGAGCTGAGTTCCCTTACCTTTATCATGCACCAAAAGGATATTCTGAACAAGAAGCAATAGCATATTACCTAGACAAACTCAACACTCTTTTTGATGAAGCTGCACCTGCCAGTGATATTGCAGCAATGATAGTCGAACCTGTTCAAGGAGAGGGTGGTTTTGTCCCCGCACCTATCGAATGAAACTGTCGAAGTGGCAGATACTATGCCTCAGAATATTGGAAGGAAGCAGGTGCTGCACCAGATATTATAGCAACAGCAAAATCTCTTGGCGGCGGCGTTCCAATAAGTGCAATAACCGCCCGTGAGGAAATTATGGATTCAGTACCTGTGGGAACTATTGGCGGAACATATTGTGGAAATCCTCTTGCCTGTGCTTCTGCACTCAAGGTAATGGATATAATGCTGGAAGAAGATTATGCAGGCAAAGCTGAAGAAATAGGTAAAAAGGCAACTATATTTTTCAGCGGTCTTAAAGAAAAATATGAAGAGGTAGGAGATGTAAGAGGTCTTGGCTCGATGCTTGGCGTGGAATTTGTAAAGACTAAAGCAGAAAAAGAACCAAACGGCGAACTTGTTTCTAAGGTGATACAGAACGCCCTTCAAATGGGACTTATGCTTGAAAATGCTGGCACACACGGAAACGTTATAAGATTTCTTGTCCCTCTGTGTGTAACAGACGAACAACTTGAAAAAGGCTTTGAGATATTTGAGACCGCTTTGGTAAAAGCAAAGTCTGATAAATAATACAAGAAAAGAGGTATTAAACGTGAGTATGGATTTTAATTACTACCTGCCTGTAAATATTGTTTTTGGAAGAGGAAAAGTCAGCTCTGTTGGAATCATCGCAAGCGATCACGGCAAAAAGGCACTTGTTGTCACAGGAAAAAAGCAGCACAAAGCGCTCTGGGTTGCTTAACCGAATTTGCAGTCACTTAAAAAAATCAGGTATCGAATATACTGTTTTTGATAAAGTACCACAAAATCCTCTTACAACGACAGCTGAGCAAGCTGCACGAATAGCGAAAAGACAACGGCTGCGATATGGTCATAGGCGTCGGCGGTGGAAGCGTTATGGATTGTGCAAAGGCAGCAGCATTTATCGCAGTAAATGACGGTGATATAAATGACTACATATTCAATCGTCTGAAAAGCGGCAAAGCTCTGCCGATAATACTTATCCCAACGACCTGCGGAACAGGCAGTGAGGGAAACGGATTTGCTGTATTAACAAACCCGGAAAACGGAGATAAAAAATCACTAAGATGCAATGCAATAGTTGCAAAGGCGTCTATCATTGATTCTGAATGTATGATGACTATGCCGAAAAATGTTTTGGCAAGTGTCGGTTTTGATGCCTTTTGTCACTGTATGGAAGCCTATATAAGCCGCATTGCTCAACCATTTACGGATATTATGTGCGAAAAGGCAATGAAGCTTATTGCAGATGATCTTCCAAAGCTTTTAAGGGTGACAATAAACCAGAGTACTGGGACAAGATAAGTCTTGCAAGAACAATGGGGGAATGGTCATAAATACCGCAGGTGTTACACTTGCACACGGTATGGAACACCCTGTCAGCGGTTTCAAGAATGCCGTACACGGCAAAGGTCTGCAGCCATAACCCCTGCAGTAACAGAAGCAAGCATAAAAGGTGACCCACAGAAACTTGCATTTATTTCAAAAGTGTTAGGCGGCAATAATGAGAATGATTGTGCAGAACAGATAACAAAATTTATCGACTCACTTCGTCTTACCTGTACGTTATCAGATTTTGGAGTAAAAGAAAGTGATATCGATATGCTGACAGACAGCTGTATGAAAGTTTCAGCAGCAGGTATATCCTATCATCCCGTAAAATTTGACAGGTCACACATAAGAGATCTATATTTAAAGTCACTGTAAATCAAGCCAAAGGAGTTCTTTCTATGCGCAGATATAAAACATACATTAACGGAGAATGGTTTGAAGGCGCTTCGGGAATCGTTCTGAGATCTGTTGATCCTTCAAATAACAAAGAGTTAGGCGAGATAGTGCAAAACAGCAAGGAAGATGTGGAATATGCAATAGAAAGTGCCTCACGTTCCTTTTACAAAACCAGAGAATGGCGTGATCTTGATGTTCAGCAACGAAGCGACAAGCTTCTAAAGATCGCTGATATGATAGAGAGCGAGATTGATGAAATAGCTAAGACAGAGTCAATGGACAACGGCAAGCCCTTGCGTGAAGCGCAGGCAGATGTTGACGATGCTGTGCATTGTTTCCGTTATTATGCAGGGCTTATCCGTACACCAAGCGGTCAAACTTACAATGTAAACAGCAATTTCGGCAATATGCACTCATACACAGTGAAAGAACCAGTGGGTGTCTGCGCACTTATCACACCTTGAATTTTCCATTTTTGATGAGCGTATGGAAAATAGCCCCTGCACTTGCGGCTGGCAACAGTATAATTTTCAAGCCAAGCTCTGAAACGGTACTTTCGGCATTGAAGCTTTTTGAGATACTTGATAAATGTGATCTACCAAAAGGCACTGCAAATCTGGTCATCGGTTCAGGAAGCACAGTTGGAAATCTTTTAGCCGAAAGCAAAAAGGTAGATATGATTACATTCACAGGCAGCACATCCGTTGGGCAAGGCATAATGCGGGCTGCTGCTGGCAACGTAAAGAAAATAGGGCTTGAACTCGGTGGAAAGTCACCTAATATCGTCTTTGCAGACACGGATATCGACAAGACCGTTGAATGGGTAATGATGGGTATATTTTTAAATCAAGGAGAAGTCTGCTGTGCAGGATCAAGGCTGATAATAGAAAAATCGATAAAAGATAAATTTCTAAAAACTTGTCGATAAAACTGATAAGCTTACCCTTGGAGCTCCTCTTGATAACCCTGATATGGGTCCGCTCATATCAAAAAAGCATATGCATGACGTACTTGGATATATTGAAAAAGGAAAGGCAGAGGGAGCGAAACTTCTTTGCGGTGGATACAAATGTACAGATGACGATCTTGTCAACGGAAATTTCATCAAGCCTGCCATATTTGACGATTGCACCTCTGATATGTCAATAGTTCGTGAAGAAATATTTGGTCCTGTACTTACTGTGCTGACTTTTGAAACAGAGGAAGAAGCAATAGAATTGGCAAATGATACAGATTATGGACTCGCAGGTGCTGTTTTCTGCAATGATACCGCAAAAGCTCTAAAGGTGATAAAAGAAGTTCGTGCAGGTATAACGTGGATAAACTGCTATAACCCAGCCTTTTCAGAAGCCCCGTGGGTGGCTACAAAATGAGTGGTATTGGCAGAGAACTTGGTACAAGCGGTCTTGATGAATATCAGGAAACAAAGCAGATAAACATAAATATATCTGGTACACCTCTTGGGTGGTATAACCACTAGATTATACAAACCGCCGCAGGTCACGAATTAATGCGACCTGCGGCGGAATTTTTATTCCCCTTATTTCAAAAACTCCCCACTTTTTGAAATAACACCCCTCGCTCCCCACTCCTTATTTCAAAAGCATCCCCTATCAACGTTTACATCCACAAAATTTACACTTTGTTTACAAAATGTAATCGTTATCCTAAGCAGCCAGCTTAACAAATCATGGAAATAAAGTGGTATAATGACAGTACAAAATAAATAGTGTCAAAAAAGCACTATAAGGAATATGGAGGATTTCTTATGAAGAATGGTTATTTAGTATTATCACTTGTTATTTCAACATTGATTTTAAGTTCTTGTGGAAACAATACTAAAAGCAGCAATGAATCAACCGATAATTCACAGCAAACCGATTTCACAACAACAGCGATCTCAACAACAACGTCAGATGAGGTTGCGACCACCACGCTAACCACAAGCGAGGTTACGCAAGATGTCCATGAAGATACATTTATAACAAATGTAAAAAAGAAATTAGATTATGCAAAAGAAAATATGTCTGTTTTTGATTATGACGAAAACAGCATTAATGAAACTGAAACCAGAAACATTGAGGTTATCTGCACTATAACTGTTAACAACACACCAACAAAACTTAAATGCACTATTACCGGCTCAGATGATAACAGCATTGAAAGTATGTCTATCATATATGATGATCTGGGAGAATGGATAAGGGAATATTACGAAGACGCAGACTGTACGATTGAAAAAACGAGTGATGAAATTTCGGAAGTTGATGCTTTAAATATACTCAGAATGTTTTATGCCAGTGCAATTTTATACACTGATGTTGGTCTTTCTTCTGAAGATATAAGTGATTCGTGTGATATTCTCGACACTTCTTTAGAGAGATACAGGTACACTGGAGATTATTTAACGGACGATTCTGATTCAATCTCAGTAAAATGCGGAAATTATGTCTATCTGTTATCCATAACACCAAATGGAAGTAAAGCAATCGCATTGTCAGTATATAGTATTGATTATTATAATGAAAACATGGATTTAGCTGGTTTACCACATTATAACGGTCCAGAAATATAATGATTTTTTAATCACGAAAATACAAATCATAGAAAGAAGATGTTAAACCATGAAACAAATCGTATGTAAAGTCACAGTCGATAACACCTCTTTTGTTGAGCGTTCCCTCGAAAACGCACGCCGTGCAAAAGCTAAAGAAGATTGGGAAGAATGTGAAAAATACTATAACATGGTAGAGCAGTATGAGCCAACAAATATTGAGGCTATTTTTACTCCAGCTATGGAAAAGCAAGAATGGCACTTGTAGATTCTGACCGCTTTAAAAGAGAACAGAAAATTAAAGTGTTAAAAAATTCGATATCTGTAATTGATGACAATTATGACAACTCACCTGATAAATATGAAGAAAACAAAGTCTTGATTCAAAATATTAATGCTGATCTGCTTAGTATGATGAATAGTTCTTTTGTAATGAACACCGTAAACAACGGCAATTATACATCAAATGACAGTAGCTATACATTTGATATGTTTATCGAACTATCGTTAGGAATGATCGAATCTATTGAACATATAATAGGAGTTATAACTGATAAAAAGAAAACAATATAGCTCTGGCAAATATTAAGGCAACAATATAGTTATATCTATTCAAGTTACCGCAGAGCATCGTATAAGTATAGACAAAGGTCACGGTGGTTAGATGCTATTGCAAATATAGATAATCAACTGTATAGACTTGACCCATATTATCACGCCCCTTCACTTAAATCAAATAATAATTCAGCAAAAACTACAATACTTTCTATTGCTTTTATCATTGTATTCACAATCGTGATTGTTTTGTACTTCTATTTAACTAACCTATAACTCAGTTGATACCTAAAGAAATAAGGCGCACCATGCGTATCCGTTTGCTCATCGAATGTGTGGCTTACGAGCAGCCCAGTGTCACCGAGATAACACTTTACATAACTTCTGTTTTCGTTGATCGACAGCCCAACATTCGGATCGTTGCATAGAAAACACTCATTAGATATCATAGAATCTGACAGCCAAAAAAAATGTTTCTTCATACTGATCCGCCGTACTTTGTGCGACAACATTACTGAACACCACACGCTTTTCGTGCTGAGAAAGCAGTCCCGGTATCTGATCAAATATGGTAAGCACCTTGCTGCGATACCTTGCATCGATCTTCATAATATCGCTGCGATAGAGTGCGAGTATATCACGCTTTTCAACGTCAGCTTTATCAAAATCCTTCCTGCTTTCAAGAAACGCAATAACACTCTGCGGCATACCGCCCACAAGCATATATTGCTTAAAAAAGCAGCATTGCCTTATGGTGTAGCTCGTTTTCAAGGGGTTCTCTGTCTGCAAAGCATTTTCTGATATAGCCAATGATCTGCCCCTCACCCAAAGCATCGCAAAACTCCTCAAAATCCAGCGGATACATACTCAGATGACGTTCCTCCGACGGAATGACGATGTTTTTTACATTCTCCTTGATGGAGATCAGCGAGCCTGTTTCGATATAGTCATATCTGCCGTCGGCAACGAGATATTTAATACATCTCTTGCCTTTGGGTACATTTGCACCTCGTCAAAAATTATAAGCGACTCACGTTCAAACAATTTCACACCATAATATGTGGACAGGAGCATAAAAAACGTGTCGAGGTCATTCATATGCTTTTGAAAATAGCCCTTGACCTCATCGGGACATTTTGCAAAGTCGATCAGGATATAGCTCTTGTACTCGTTCTTGCCAAACTCCTCGCAGATAGTAGACTTGCCGATACGTCTTGCACCCTCGATAAGAAAGGCTTTTTTACCATTCAGTTCTTTTTTCAGCGTCAGTAGTTTATTATACATTTTACGCTTTAGTATCATAACAACACCTCACTTTGATAATACGCAGGTTAGAATATATTCTCAATTTCAATAATACGCAGGTTTATATATATCTTATGATCGTATTATACGCAGGTTTATAGCTATTATACCACACTTTGCAAATTAAATCAAGGGATAAATCAAGCAGCTTTTGCTGGTTAGGTGTGGTTGACAGTTCAATTATGTCGTGGTATAATATTTCAAAACAAAGAAAAAACTGAATGCGATAGTTAATCGTAGCATCAAATCAGTATTTGGAGGATAAAATATGAAATCTAATATATCACAGCCATTTTTTCAAATATCAGAAGCAAATATTATATCTCGTGGAATTTCAAACGGACATGAATACATCGTTTACTGTTCCGATAAAGGCGTTAATGTAAATACTGATTTTAAAAAAGATCGGTAAAGATATGTATAACTGCTGTTCGTATTATGACAGGAATTTATGTGATACTATCTCAAAATTTGAAGAAATGAGTAAAGAAAAAATAGAATCGCAAGCTTATGGTTCTTGGATGGACGGTGCACACTCTTAACTAAAACACACCTTACAGAACCAAATTCACCGCCGCAGGTCACGCATTTGTGACTTGCGGCGGTGTTTGTGATTAAACAAAAGTTGAGGGTACTTTTTATTACGGAAATTTTTGGTTAGGCATTTTTTGTTATCATTCATCTTGACCGCTTTTGTTATGCAATTACAAGTCAGCATCCGACAGAAGTAAAATTTTAGAGAACCTTGTTGCATAGTGTATAAAAACATGATATACTTAATTTGGAAACGGATGATATTCTGAAAGTGGAGACAGGAAGGAAGTGATTGTATGCTGCCGATATATATGGCATTGATCGATGATGAGGAAGATAAAAGTGATTTTGAAAATATAGTAAATAAATATGAACGAAAATTATATCGTGAAGCCTTTAAAATTCTTAATTCACACGAATTGGCAGAAGAAGCCGTTTGGGAGGCTTTTTACAGGATAGCAGAAAATTTTAAGAAAGTTCACAATTTGCCTGTGTACAAAATGGACGCTTATTTGATTATAACTATTAGAAGAGCATCATATCGGATCTACAACAGGGAGAAAAAATATTTTGAAAATGACTCATTTGAGGATTCTGAATATGTGCGGATATAGCTAAGCTTAATGAGTATGATATTTTCAGCTTGAAGACAAGTATAAAGCTGTTATCACTTATTTTTATTATTACGGTCACAACGCAAATGAAACCTCTGATTTAATGGGGATATCCAGAAATACAGTATATAAGTATCTGAGAAAGGCTGAAGCTATTTTATTGGAAAAGCTGAGAGGTGCAAACTATGAACGAAAATGAAAATTTCTGCAAAGCGATCGAACAAGCCGTTGTGCTGCCATGTGCAAAAGAAATGCAGCTGATATCTGATGAGAAATGTGATTTTTCATCAGCATACAGAAGAAGGATCCGCAGATTGACCAAAAATCAAGATAAAACACCCCATTCATTGATAAAGACGACCTTGCAAAGGATGATATTCATAATTGCCGCAGTGCTTATGATCGGATCGATAACAGTAGCTGCTGTTCCGCCGTTAAGAGAATGGTTTGTTGGTTTGTTTGCAAGCAGCAATGATAATAATACTGATGTCTGGAATGTACATGGGGATGTTCCAGCCGATGATCTTACAGATGCTTTTGTGTGTTGTGAACCAACATATATCCCAAATGGATTTGCTGAACAGGACCGAACTCAAGAAGAAACTATGCTTATCATCGATTATTCTTCTAATAATGAATTTATCGAGTACACTCAAAGCAGTATATTAACGAATAATCAGATAGATACGCAAAACAGGACAACTGAAAATGTATCGATAAATGACAATGACGCTCTGCTGTCTTACGATGCCGATACATCAACTATTGTATGGACTGATGGCAGATATTCTTATACAATAACCGGAGATTTGTGTAAAAGTGACATAATTAAGATGGCTGATTCGGTAAACTCTACAAAATAAAATATTTTTCTGAAAAAATGTGTACAAATTCACTCAAGCTTGTATCTTACTATATGAGGAGACAAAATCTTGAGGAAAGGAGTGCACATTTTTTATGCGAAAAAATTACTTCAATAATTATTTCAGCTTGTCTGATGTTCTGCTGCTTTTGTACAAATGTTTCAGCAACTGATGAGGATACAAATATAAACGAAGACATCATTTTGATGAATTTGTACACTGACACTGTAAGTACAACTCTCAGCAAATCCAGTTCAAATATAGTGTATAGTTGTAACGTTGTCGGAAAATCAACAGCGACAAAAATCAGCATTTACCTGTATTTACAGGAATACAAAAATGGCAACTGGAGCAATGTTGATGTTGTAACAAAAACAGCTACAACTCGTTCAGCTCATGTAAGTGACAAGTTTTCATCTGCTGTTTCAGGCAGGAGATATCGTACATGAAGCTCACGTATATTTTATAGCGGAAGCAAATATGAATATCTTGAAGCTAACAGTGCAACCATGATTTATTAAGAAGACGTTGTTGATCAATTGGAAAGGCTGGTGATTCCAATGCAGTAATAAAATTTATATAATCCAAAATCAAAAAAAACAAAAACATTGACATTCAAATATTTGGATGTTATAATAAGAAAGAACGTTTAATATGAAAAAAAAGATCGTTAAGAGAATCGCAGCTATGGGTGCTGCTGTTATGATGATGAGTTCTATGGCTACAATCTGCACTATACTAAAGGAGCTCCGTCATCAGATAACGTTTGTGAGAAATGGATGTATGGTATAAAGGCACAGAATAATGGCTATTTAAAATCCACCTGCAAATCCATAAATACAAGTGGCAAGTTTAGTGTCTTAGCAAATGGATACAGATCTTCAAGCCATACTATTAATTGTGGTTCTCTCGATATCTGGAACAAAGGAACAACAAATTGGAAAAATTCTAATTATAAGAAGGGTTATTCTTATGATGTTGTTGCTGAATTTGGAGTGTCTGGCGGTTACACAAATATTTCAAAGTATGTTTCAAGTGCTTCTGCGTCAGGAAGTTTTAACTAAAGAATAGTATTTTGAGCCGCTGCGGATTATCTTGCTGGTAATGACGAGCGGCTCTTACTTTAGAGGATAAATTATGATGAAAAAAAGATTTGTATTTTGGTTGTTGCGGTGTGCATGGTACTTTCATCGTGTTCAAACAAAACTAATAATGTAAACAGTGAATTTAATTCTGAATATGTGCCTGTAAATGAAATAACAGATACATATTCAAAAGCCCTCAAATTGGAGTATGCCCATTTCACTATTCGTGACAGTGTAAGAATAGCTGATGTGAGTTCAGTTAGCAGAACGTTATATAAGCCGTCGGACGGTTTTCTGTTCAATAAAGAGCAGAGATTTATAGACTATTTAAACGGCAGTCCTGTTGATCTTAGCAAAATAAGTGTTAGCAGTGACGATATGGGTGAATATCATCAGCTTAACGCCGAAGGAGGTTATCCCTACTTTACTGATTATGATGGTGGTTCGATAGTATGGATCAAAGACGAAGATGCGGAGGCTTTTTTTTTCTAACTAATGAAAACATTACAGTAAAACGATATTATTGTTGCAACACCTTTGATGATGAGAAATATAAGCTTAAAGACTGTGAAATGTCCATAAGTGAGGCAATAGAAAAAAGTGCTGAATTTTCAGAGGGACTGAGAAAAATTGGCTACCCACAAATGTCGCCTTTTGAGATCAGAGTTGAGAAAATAAACGATACTTATGCGTTCAGAATAGATATGGTGCAACAGGATAACGGAGTACCGTTGAGAGCAGCTAACAGTGGCTTTGAGGGCAGGGAATCCTCTGTCAATGATGTTTTCACAGGTCGATTGAGCAAAATAAATTCAAATCCAGCGGGATACACAGTGCTTATAACTTCTTCGTCCGATATAGGTTGTTTTAGAAATAATGAAAATGTATTTTGTGAATATGAAAAAGAGAATATCGACAAGGTGATAACACCATATTCTGCACTTAGATATATTGATGACAATTTAAGTGATAATTCCAGTTACGAGGTGGATTACATAGGTCTTGAGAATAAGATATACTGGGTGGACTCTGAAACGGGCGTATATTCAAGTACTCCAATGTGGACTGTTTCGCTCTATAGCCCTACTGAGGAAAAATTATACTATGCTCTAGTAGATTGTGAAACGGGTGATTTTCATTCTATTCGCAAAGCAGAGGTGATATAAATTTGTAATTTTACAATATAGATCGGAGTTGATAAAGTATGGATAACAGCACAAAAATATAATGCGATACCGCATAACTCTGTCAAGCGGTCTTTGTGCGGTATTGCCTTGTATTATAAGAAATCAAAGGAGCAACAAAATGAAGCTACATTTAAAAATAACAAGTACGATTTTATGCCTGTCGCTGTTATTCTTGTCATCTTGTGCAGAGACACCTGAAAGTGTTAAGAAAGGATCAAAAAATGAAAACACTGCGACTCATGGATATGCTCTCACTTCGCTGGATGAAATGAGTAAAAAGAAATCGGAGTATATAGATGAACTTAAAAAGCTTGAATGTGACAATATGAATTTCAGTGATATCCTTGATATAGATATTCCGCAGAAGATAAAAACAGGCGATTTTATATGTCCTACAGGTTTTGAGGATAATTACAAGGAAATATTCACACATTATGATGAAGATTTCAATGAAGCAAATATTACGAATGACGATACTACTTATCCAACAGGTCCGAGCTATGAGGATAAAGAAAAGGGTCTGCAATTGTCGATCGGATGTACCGGCTTTTTTCGTATCAAAAGGTTTTTGATGTGCAAAAATATTACAATGAATCCGAATTCGTCAAGACGTTTCCATACTCCGAAGCTGTGGAAAGCTCAGAAAAATATAAGCTTGTTGGCAGTGAAGGAGAGCTATCTGTGCCTGAGGCTGTAAAGTTAGCACAGGATTTTGCTGATGATTTTACAAATTTCTGCAATTATCCCAATGATCTGTCAGTATCTAGAATAAGCTTGTATGAATGTTCGGACGGCTATTTTTATATGGCAAATTATACTCAGTCCGTATCTGACGTAAATATTTTGGAATATGCAGGCTATGATAGCATTGACGAAAATATGATCGTGTCCTGCGCTTTCGCATATATCTGCGGAAACGAGGTCAATAATTTTGTCACGAACTCCTACTTTGAAGAATATAAAATCGACGGTGAATTGACGAGTACATCCGATCCTGTTTCTGCCGCTAAATGTTTAAGTGATACTTTAGCAACAAATATGAAGTTGAACGTCAAGCGTATAGCTATTGAATACTGTATGATTAAAAAAGGTAATATTGAGAAAAGCACAGGAGATGAAGAAACAGACCGTGAAAAAAAAGCTCCCTGGGCAACTTACTGCTCGTATGACATATATGAAGCTGTTCCATGCTGGGTGTTTTACTTTGACGAAACTCCGAACAAGGAAATTTATGCAACCATAAATTGCAACGATATGAACGTTTCTTTTGTTAATAATCAAATAGGAAACGTATAACGCAATAAAATGTGACCTGAACAAAAGCGAAAATTACCATTGACTTACTGATGTTATCACATATGAGGAAGGAAGTTTCTTATGAAAAATCTAAAATTACTTGCCGCAGCGGTGGCTGTCGTTCTTGCAGGCTGTGCACAGACACCTGACAGCGAGATTCTCTGCCGAGAAAGACAGTAAAGAGAGAAATGAGATCACAGCTATACAGTACATATCTTCCAACAAACTCAGTGATGACATAGACAATGCTCTTGATAAAAGCTATACTCAATTTGATCTGAGAGAAAATATCAGTGTGGAATTGCCCGAAGATTACTGCGAAGTCGATTTTACTCAGATATCGGATTATGAGGAAAATTACGAAAAGATAATGACCCGGATTTTTGGCAAGGATGTTCTCGACCGTGAGAATACAGTTCATGATGAAACCGGCGACGGCATGGTAAGTTACAGCTTTAGCGACGATGACGAGAAAATGTATGGCTGCGTTGGAAATAACGGCTTTATCTGTTTTGCCAAGCCCTCAGCTTTTGATGATCTCTTTAACGGCGGAAACAGAGTCAAGATCTATCATATTGACAGAGATGACGATCTTTCAGACAGCTATGAACTGGACGGAACTTCAGTCACGATCAAGCAGGCAGCTGATTTTGCTCAGGAATGGCTCGATAAGAACTATGCCGATCTTGAACCTGACTTGGAGATAGCCGTTAAAACTATAATTGTAAGACAAAGCGATCAGGGCATTTACTCTTTTGATATCCATGCGTCTAAAAAATACAACGGCGTATTGCTTGACGATCTTGTGCAAATGACAGATACGTCTGATGAAAGTATGTCGAAAATGAAATATATCACGCAGGGCATATATATGCAGATGTTTAAAAGCGACGAGATAGGCAGCCTTACTAACGGCAACGGTATCTTGATACCAAAAAAAGAAAGATCTGTTGATAAGATAATTTCCCTGTCAAGTGCAATGGGGTTTATTGAAAATACTTTTACAGATTTTAATGAGAAAATGGAGATAAGTGCCATTGACCTTAAATACACACTCACCCCTCTTAACGATAATAAAAACGGTCAAAGCTGCTACGATGCAGGCATAAAATTTGACAGCCATTTGGTCTGGGAGTTTGTTATGGATGTTCCCGAAAATGAAATGCCAGTAGGTGATGAATATTCATCTGCAGGCAATATTCAGCGATTTATTTATCTTGACGCTGAAAGCGGCGATCTTGATTATGAGTTTGATATAAATATGCTTATGCAGTGAGGTAGATCATGAAACAAAAGAAGTTTATGACGTTTTCGTGTATCGTGTTTTCTGCTGTTATTTTTCTGACTTCCTGTGGGGAAAATAAACCACAGTCGGATCTCTCTGCTGTTGACAGCGTGTCAAATATGCCGGAGAGCACCGTGTCAAAGCCAAGTTCGGAATTTGAGAACATAACTGTGGAAACAGAAAAATATGAGAATGAACAGCTTACATTCACATATGAGGGCAAAAGCTATACATTGCCGCTTTCAAGAGATAACTTTAAAGACGATATAGTTTATTATCCTGGATCAAAGCTCCACTCAGAACAGATCATAAACAATAAGCTTGGTGAAAAGGTCACTGCTGTTCTTACCGTTGATGATGGAATAAAATCAAGTTGTGTGATGTTATAGGTCAAAACGGCAAAGTTTTTTTCAAACAGCGGCGGCATTTGTACTATGACAAGAACGGGCGGATCTGCCTGTGAATTTACAGATCCACAAAGAACATTAAAAGCCGACCTGAACGATCTTATAGTATATCAGGAAATAAACTATCCCGATGAAGTCGATGATGTTGTATATGTGGGGTATCTTTTCAAGGACAATAATTTTATCCTTAATCAACTGTATGTTGCCGAATATGACGAAAATGGAGAGAAAAACTATGAAGAACAGCTAAACCGTGACCTCCCCAGCTTTTTCGGCACAGTACAGACCATAGGCGACAACACGGCCGAAATTAAGCTCACAGACAAAAAAAAGACAGTATGCACAGTGCCTACATATTATTGCGACGGGGAGCTTAGTGAGGGGCTTGAAGTCATGGTGATACTTGACTGCTCCACAGACCTTTTCGATAGCGGAAAGTCGGAGAGTTTTGATTACGCCGTTATCTGCACCGACCCTGCGGAGTATGACCCCTCAGGGCATGAGTTTGGAAATCTCGCCTACGCCAAAGCTGACAGCAATAATCTTGGTAGGTTTATCTACACCGAGATCGGAGATATAGAGAAATGAAACTAAAACTTCTAAACACAATAAAATGTGACCTGAACAAAAGCATAATAAACATAGGCTTTGCAGGTGCGGTGCTGCTTACAACAGTGCTTGCTTTCACCTCCTCAGCCTATACAGACCTTGCCACCGATAAATCATATTCGGTGTTCGAGTCACTTTTCACTCTCGATAAAAATATCCTCCGCACCGACCCAATGCTGTCCTCAGTGCTGGTTTTCAGAAACGGACTTTCGGGATATATCACAATGTTTTTGCCTATTGTCGTGGCATTTCCATTCATGGTGTCTTTCTGTGCAGAGCGAAATAACGGACTGATGCGTTTCACCATATCTCGCACAGGCAAGCTAAGATATTATCTTTCAAAATTCATATCCGCACTTATCTCAGGCGGATTTGCCGTTATGCTCGGTATAGCTGTTTACGGCATAGCCTGTGCAGTGCTTTTTCAACCACTTTCGGAGTTTGACGTATCAGCCGACCAGCTTCAATACATAATGCAAGACAGCACAGGTAAAACCATAATCAAAATGCTTGCGGTAGCTTTCGCATATGGTGCAGTTTCCACACTGCCTGCGTTTTTCCTAAGCTCTTTCTGCAAAAATCCGTATATCATAACCTGCCTGCCTTTTATGCTCAACTATGTCCTCACAACAATGCTAAACAGGATAATAGACGCAAATCTTTTTAACGATAACTTTGATTTTGATAGAGCAAACGCCTTTTATCCAAGCTCTGTGACGAATTTTCTGTATATACAAAGCTTTGACAGAAGTGCAAAGTGGATAACTGGAGTGAACTGTTCGGGGGCGATCGTTACCCTGCTGGGATTTATTATCGTGATGAATTTGCGCAAGGACAAGGGGGTGTAGGTCAGCTATGATGAAAAATTTCAGCCTTAAACAAAGCTTTTTCTGTGCAAGAGCGGAGTTCATAGAGTGGGTATGCGACGAATGATAATCCTAGGAGTGCTTCTTATCTTCATTTACAGCTTTGCTATCGAGCCTCTTAAATCAAACGCAGAGCTTATGGGCGAACCGCTGAATATCCTTGAGCCTTTTATCGCCATAGCAAATTCAGGTGCGATACTTCTTATCATACCGCTGGTTTTCCTCACACTTATCGCAGATTTTCCGAAGATAGACACCAACACAGTTTTCTACATAATGCGTGTGGGCAGGCTGAACTGGCTGTTCGGACAGCTTTTGAAGCTCATTTTTATGGCTTTATCTTATCTTGCAGTGATATTCTTGGGCGCAGTGCTCCCAATGCTTTCAGACGGTTTTTGGTACAACGGCTGAAATCTGCTTTATCGCCATAAGAAAATTCTTGACAATGGCTGAACAACAAGATCGGGGGACAAAATGAATAGATAAAAATGACATGCCTTATTGAAACAGGTAAAGACTTGATCCCGAACTAAAACGGACCGGCAGAAACGGCCGGCAAATACGATCTATGGTATGCGGCAAGCGTTTGGGACAGTTGACGGCAAACAGGTTGGCAAGGACGTTGATGGAAAATATGGGTAATTATTGAAACACCTGGGTTTATTCTTACAGTGGACGAAAATCTTTCAATGGTCTTGAACAACAAGACGGCAAAGTAAAAAAAAATGAAACAGTGGAGATCCCGAACCGCCACGTCCGCAAATACAGTTTCGGCAGCGTTTGGGACTTGCACAAGGAGCAGGGCATTCTTGACGAGCTTTCAATGGTCTTATTTGCTCTCAAGGAGCTATTCTTATTTGGCGGAGGACATTTCTGTGCTTTGCTATACTGTGCATGAAATGGATAAGGGAGTGATAAGTGAGATCAAGGGGTGAGTGGTCTGCTTGTATGTGTTTGCTTTTATACGAATAATTTACGACTGTGCTAACGTAAAAGAAATGATATTTTTATGAAAAAAGAACCAATTTTAGCTATATGCTATGACTTTGATAAAACATTATCTCCTGATGATATGCAGGCTCAAGGCTATATACAATCTATTGATTATGAAGTTGCAGACTTTTGGAAGGAATCAAATGAGCTTGCAAAAAACAATGATATGGATCAGAACCTTGCCTATATGTACATGATGTCCACTCGCTCAAGAGGTAAGGTTTTATTTACAAGGGACACTTTACATGAACAAGGAGGTAAAGTGAAACTTTTTCCCGGTGTTGATACTTGGTTTGACAGAATTAATGAATACGGAAGAAATAAGGGTGTATCCGTAGAGCATTATATCATTTCATCAGGTCTTAAAGAAATGATTGAAGGTACAGAAGTCGCCGAAAAATTTACAGACGAAAAAAGGATAAAATACTATGTGCCAGCAGATTATAATGAGAATTCCCAATTAGAGCAACTAGTAAAAATGATTATAGACAGAACTATTTCTAATGAAATGTTGGAAGAATTTTATTTTGAATGTGTTTCAGAAAAAGACGAAGAAATCAAAGGTCAAAGTGAAGAAACAATTAAAATAGATGGCTTGATAAATCGTCTGGAAGATAGTATGAGCTTTGCTAACACGCATGATATAATTGCAAAGCTCAGAGTATATGAGAATTGGACAGATGAACAGAAAACTAAACTGGTTAAAATTGCACTAAATAATAATCAGGTTACATATATTTTAAAAGATAAGGACGTTAAAAAATTTTACGAAGCAGTTTGTAAAAATTATAACGATGATGACGCAAGAAAAGTTATAGCAATATTAAATTCCAAGTAAGTTTAGATGAAAACATACAGCATAAATTCTGTTGTCTATAATTTTTTGCGTATTCAAATTAAACCAATGAACCTTCCAGATGATTGGTTCAATATATTGAACTTTTAAAATCATTGCATTTGACCGAACAAATGCGACTGAACTTTTATTAAAGCAAAAAGTTCTCTAAAAATTCACTTCTGTTAAATTAATAACGTTTTGACATAGGGGGTATCTCACAGTGCGACGGCGAAAACGCACATCTTACCCCCCCGTGTCAAAATCAAATCTCCTGTGCAAAACAATGAAAATGGACCATGACTATTGACAAACGTATTAAAATGCGATACCATAAGAATGGAGAATAATATAAGCTCGTAAAGATTTTAAAAGTCTTTGCGAGCTTTTTGTTTTGAATATAAATTTCGCTATGTTCAGTGACAATAACAGAAACTTGAAAATAGAATAGGAGGAATGATAATTTGAAAAAACTTAGCACAAGATCCTGTGAGGAGATCATGACCACTGTGTATAAGCCTGTTGAGTTCGTTGTGGACGGCTTGATCGCACAAGGTCTGTATATCTTAGCAGGTGCACCAAAGGTCGGAAAGTCTTGGCTGGCACTTGATATGTGCCTGTCAATAGCGAAAGGAGAAAAAAATATTAGGTCTAAAAACTTCACAAGGAACTGCTCTGTATCTGTGTTTAGAGGACAGCTACGCAAGAATACAAAACAGGCTCTATGAGCTGACCGATGAACCAACTGAAATGCTTTACTTCTCTGTTATGTCTGACCCGATAGGAGGCGGTCTTGAAGAGCAGATTGAAGGCTTTATGAGTGAACATCGTGATCTGAAAATCGTTTTTATTGACACTCTGCAAATGGTTCGCAGCGATACTGATTCAAGCTATGGTTCAGACTACAAAGACCTATCCGTTCTGAAAGCACTTGCTGACAAACTTGAAATCGCAATAATAGTTGTACATCACACTAGAAAATGCAAAGATATCGACCCGTTCAATATGATCTCAGGAAGTACAGGAATCAGCGGCTGTGTAGACGGAAGTATGGTTCTGGTCGAAACAAAACGTGGCAGTCGTAATGCAAAACTTTATTGTGTAGGACGTGATATTGAAAACGCAGAAATTAATTTGCAGTTCGATAGTGATTTGAAAAAAGTGGGTCGTTACCGATGAGCCGTCCGCTCCAAAAAGTAAGGACAACATTTTTCTTGCGGCATTGTATGTTTACATCAAAAAGAGAATTGATTTTTCAGGTACGGCGTCAGAACTTGTAAGTGAACTAAAAGAAGTCACGCAAGAACAATTCTATCCAAACAGAGTTACAAGAGATCTGGTTCAGAACGGCTACACACTCAGAAAGTACGGGATAGATTTTCAGTACAAGCGAACTAGAAACGGCAGGCTGATAATTCTTCATTACGACCGTGAGCGTGACAGTAGTGACAGTAAAAACACTAGCGAAGTTACTGTCAACAGACTGACCTTGAAAGTATGAAAAGCCCTGCAAAACCTTGCTTTACAAGATGTGACGGTAGAAATCAAAGCAAGTTTTACTGTCAACATTTCAAAGCTACTGCAAAAGCCAAATCAACGAACGTGTGGCGATTTGTGGGCTTTAGTTTTCAGTCGGGTAAGTTTAGCAAAGCCAAAGGGAAACCCCACACAAGCGATTTGTGAGCCGCTGTGGGCGATGTTTAAGATAAAGTCCGCTTGTGCAAGTCGAACTCAACGATTTGAGCAATTATGTACTTTTCACAATTCAGCAGCTAGAGCTATAACCACCAAAGCTAAATATTTCATTGCAAGTTAAAGTTTCGGGGTCGCAGCCCAACACTCACAGCGGACAGCAAAGCTGACCGCTAAAGTGCCGTAAATACGCAGTTTTAGAAAAGCCTTTGTGCATATTTTTTATGGGGTCAAGATACGGTTTGCAAAGAAAATTAGGGGTCGCAAGTTACAGAAATCGCACTCAAATGGCGTAAATACGAACTTTGCAATAGGTGTCATAGGACAATAAAATCATATAGAAACGAGGCGATAAAGCAAAATGTGCAAACTGATTAACACTATACAAAAAAGGCAAAAATCGTAATAAGGAGTGTTGCTTTTGCAGATAATAAAGAACGAAAAATCAGGCATCGCTCAGATCTGGCTGAGTAATGCAGAACAACAAAATGAGAGAGTTATGAATTTGGTTGAGTGCAAGATAAAGGAGCTTAGCGGTGAAAAATTCAAAGTTGCCGTGTTCCGCTCAGGCTCTAAAGATCTATATGAATGTACTGAAAATCTTCTCCACCATAATCTTACTCTCTGACAGCGAGTGCACATGGTGCACTTTACATACACTCCACCATTATTTTTTTATATCCTTTGCCTATTGCCTTTTGTGGCAAAGATGTGATACAATATTATTTGTAATAAAACATATAAACTAACAACATTGTACGTATCCGCAAGGGTAAGATCTATCATCAAAAGCGACAACATTGTACCATATATCAAAGAAAGGGTGAAAGTTATGAGCACAAAATACAGCATAGCAGGCTACTGTCGAATTTCCGTTGACGAGGAAATGGACAGGGACAACACCTCTATCGAGAACCAAAAAGCTATCATAACTGACTTTGTAAAGCGAAAATTCCCCGACAGCACGCTTGAATTTTACGAAGATCGTGACCGTTCGGGATATACTTTTGAACAGCGTGAGGGCTATCAGGAACTGCGAAAGAAAATGCTGCGAATGGAATATGATATCCTTATCGTCAAAGACTTCTCAAGATTTTCACGCCGCAACAGCAAAGGTCTTGTAGAGCTTGAAGATCTCCGTGACGCCGGTATGAGGATCATCTCAATAGGTGACAACATTGATTATCCTACCTATGACGATTGGACAGCTATCCAATTTAGATTTCTCATTAACGAAATGCCCGTTACCGACACCTCAAAAAAAGTCAAGTCAGTAATAAAACGCCGTCAGGAAGAAGGCAAATGGATATGTGCCGTGCCTTATGGTTACGTTATGACCAATAGCAAAACAATGAAATTTGATGTTGACGAGCCTGCCGCACAGGTGGTGCGTGATATTTTTGAAAAGTACAATGAGGGCTGGGGCTATAAAAAATTGCAAATTACCTTACAGAAAAGCATATCCCTACCCCTCGTATGTGTGAGAAAATGCGAAAAGAGGCGAACGGTGAAGAGTGCAAGCGTGAGGCAAAACAAACGTGGAGTTTGGTAACTATCAGCGAAATATTGTCAAACGATTTCTATATAGGCACCCTCCGTCAAGGCAAATACCGCCGCAAAAGGATAAACGGCGATGAAGTCAAGCAACACGAGACTGACCACATTGTATTTGAAAACAACCACACGCCTATCGTGGATTACAAGGTGTTCGCATTGGCACAGGAGAATCTCAAAAAACGTACCACATCTCATTATCGTGGCGTAAGAAAATACGAAAATGCTTATTCCGGATTTCTCTACTGTGGCGACTGCGGCTCACCAATGTTCTCAATGAGCCGAAACGATATTGCCGCCGCTTATACCTGCGGAACATATCACAGACGAGGAACAAAAGGCTGTACATCACATCACACAAGGGTCGATATGCTTGATAAGCTGCTAAAAGAGTACATTCAAAAAGTCCGTGACAATTCGCAGGATATGATCGAACGTCTGCAAAACTCCATTGCTAAGGAGCAGAACGCAAGCAATAACAGCAAGTCAGTCGTGGAGCTGATAAAAGGACAGATCGAGGACGCAAAAGCTGAAATGAAAATGCTCACACGTCAGCAGACAAGAGATGTAATGCGTCACCCTGAGCGTACAGAGATCATTGAGGAAACCTACACCGAAATGATCGACGAGCTTACCTTGCGAATAGAGGGACTGAAAAACCAGTTGCAACTGGCGGTGGATAAAAATAATGCCATAGTAAGAGTAAACCGAACCGCAAAAACCGTATTTGAAATTTTTGACAATATTTTGAATAAGCCTACCCTTGACAAAAATGACATAAATCTGATAATCGACAAAATAACAGTTTATGAAGATCATATAGATATTCAGCTCAAAGCTGATATTGACTGCCTGCTAACATACGGTACACTTGACAAACCTGAGAGCGTATCAGCAATGGCAGATGTCAGCGAAAAAAGCCGCCGAAAATTTTAATAAAGGCACTGAGAGCAAAAAGTCAGCCGGACAACTTGCCAATGCCATAAAAAACAGCAAAGGCAAGGTTCTTAGTGTCAACTTTTTTAATGACGGCGACCACCTCGAGATCTACACCAACCCCGACGGCGAGGTGATATTCAAAAAATATTCTGCCATAAACGAAATGTCCGAGGGCGCAGCTCAGGCAGCGGAGGTCATCTCAAAGCTTGGCGGAGCGCCTGCCGTGGTGTTCGATAAGGACCACGTCGTGGCAGTGTCAGGCGTGCCGAAAAAAGAGTATTCCCAGCGCCGCCTCTCCCCTGCCCTGGAGGAGCTTTTGGAAAACCGCAAAACCTTTGACTATACCGATACCACAGCCGAGCCGCTTAGAGCCGTCGAGGGTATCACCACCCACGCCCTCACCATCGCCCCTATCCTCACAAACGGCGATATAACAGGCGCAGTGGCATTCATGGCTACCGACGATACCGAGCTTTGTACCGATAAACAATCCATGCTCGCCAAAGCCGCCGCAATGTTCTTGGGCAAACAAATCGAAGAATAATACCAAAAAGGACCGCCGCTTGACCGCAGCAGTCCTTTTTTTCTGTACTATTATATCAGTCATTGCCCCATGTCCTCCGCAGCCAACATAATAATAAACCCTCCGACGGATCGGAGGGCAAACTGCAGACCACACTGCGGTGGAGCTGATAGTCGGACTCGAACCGACGATCATGGGCTGTCGATAAAGCGACGTCATATCGTATTTTGATTTTTCGTGTGTAACCGCTGTATTTGCACGGTTATGCCGCCTTGGATAATTCATTCTCCGTGCCGAGTTTTCCGACAAATCTGTAATAAATCTCAATCTGCTGAAATGTTCTTCCGTCCTCAGCTTGTTCTTTGTGATGAACAACAATTTTGTCTATCAGCTCATTTAGTATTGCGGCATCCAACTTGTCGATTATGGTGTATTTTTTTATAACGTTAATAAAGTTATCCGCACAATCTGATTGTCTTTTCAACTCGTCAATTTTCGATTTGAGAATAGGTAACGCCTTTTTGATTTCCACCTGTTCCAACTCGTAACTCTGCGACATAGACTCATATCTCTCATCGCCTATCCTCCCAAGAACATTGTCCTCATAAAGTCGGCTGATAATCTTATCCAGTTCCTCACAGCGTTTTTGCTTTTGCTCATATTCGAGTGTGATTTGTTCCGCTTGCTTTTTTGTGAATCAGACTGATATTTCCGACTTAAAATCGACTTGAATTTATCCGTATTTTTGCGGTACTGAAACAAGTTACGCTGAATGTCGATCAGTACAAGCTCGTAAATTGTATCAAACGTAATGTAGTGCGAAGCGCAGTATTCTTTGCCGTGAGTTTTGTACATCCAACAGGAGTACGCTCCGTGATAACTGCCGTCTTTACGCTGTTTCTGCGAGTAAGTCAGGCAATGACCGCAATCCGAACAGTAGAGAAGTCCAGCAAACATCTGAACCTCTCCCCGCCTTTGCAGGACGGTGCTTGGCATTCAGAATTTTGTGTACCGTATCCCACAGTTCCTGCGTAATGATAGGCTCGTGGCAGTTTTCAACCACGATCCAATCCTCTTTAGGATTGCGCACCTTTTCTTTACTTTTCATGGATTTGTTTCTGCTTGCCGTAAACAAGCTTGCCTAGATAGACTTCATTGTTGAGTATCGCGCGGATTGAAGTAACGTGACAGTCAAATTCCTTGCGCCAGTAATCCGATTTGAAGTAATCCGGATTGTTGAGGTTGAAGTAGGCAATGGGAGTTAGTACCTTTTCTTCTCTAAATATTTTTGCCATTTTGTTGTAGCCAACACCCTCTGATGCAAGTCTGAAAATTCTTTTTAACAACCTGTGCGGCAGGCTCGTCCACGATTAAATGATGACGGTCATTTGGGTCTATCTTGTAGCCGAACGGAGCTTTTGATCCGATAAACTGTCCGTCCCTCGCCTTAGCTTTTTTCGCCGCTTTGGTCTTTTTTGAAACGTCACGAGCGTACATTTCGTTGACTACATTCTTTATCGGGAACAGCAAATCGTCGCTGTTCACAAGAGAATCATAGTTATCGTCCGCCGCAATAAATCGGATATTGCTGTCGGTAAACCGTTGAACATACATACCTATTAACAACTGCCTTTTTATTATCAGAATTAAAACCTCTCACACATATCGCCCACAGCGGCTAACAAATCGCCTGTGTCGGCTTTTTTGAAATGCTTAAACTTACCCGACAAAAATTCAAGCCCGCAAATCGGCTTACGTTGCGTTGACAGTAACCTTGAAATGTTGACAGTAACTTTATCCGATTTCAGTTACTGTCACACCTGCTGTCATCATCGTAAACCAAGCATTTTCAAGGGTTTGCGAGGTATTGCTTATGCGCTCCGTTGACAGTAACGACAGTAGAATTTTTACTGTCACTACTGTCACGCTCATGGTCGTAATGAAGATTTATCAGTCTGCCGTTTCTTGTTCGCTTGTACTGAAAATCAATTCCGTACTTTCTCAGAGTGTAACCGTTCTGCACCAGATCTCTTGTTACTCTGTTGAGATAAAACGTTTCATCGGAAACACTTTTCAGAACATTCACTAATTCCGAAGCTGTACCGCAGAAATCAATATGCTTCTTAAGATACACATACAGTGCAGCCAGAAAAATGTTATCCTTGCTTTTACAGTCGGACGGCTCATCGGTGACGATCCACTTCTGTCAAACTGCAAATTAATTTCTGAATCCACCTGAAGCTTTGCTGTACGACTTCCACGCTTGCTTTCAATCAGAACCATGCTTCCGTCAACACAACCGCTTAAGCCTGTACTGCCTGAGATCATATTAAATGGATCGCTGTCAGCACACTTTCGTGTGTGATGCACATAATCAGTGCCGTAGCCTGACTCCGATTCGTTACGCACCTTTTGCAGAGTGTCAATGAACACAACTTTTAAATCGTAATGCTCATTTTTAAAATCCGTAATCTGTTCTTCCAAGCCATTTCCAATCGCCTCAGACATACATTTTTAGCTTTTTGATACTTTTCTGCTACTTTAAAACCAACAGTGCCTTCCTCATAATGCAATATATGCCACTTCAAAATCTCGAACCGCTTTTTCTCTCCAAAAGTCTACCATCTTTGATATCTACGATAAAATCCGTACCGTAAAAATCATTGACAATCACACTGCCATTTTTATATGAAAGCCCAACATATGGAGTGTATTGCAGCTTTGGAAACCTTTTTTGCTGATTCTATCTGCCAAGTAATTTTACCATGAAAATCAACTGAGTAAACATTATCATTATTATCAATGTCATATGGAGTTTTTATTAGTACAATTACCTGTGAATCAAGAACAAGGACAGTATCAATCTCAAACTGAAATTTTACCAGCTCGTTATTAACATACAATGCATTTTTATGTATTTTTAAAATAGGCATAGTTAACCTCCGATATCATAATAATCGTTCGTTTGTGAACTTACCAATAAACTGACCCATTAAATCATATTGAGTTCGCCGCCGTTCCCCCAATTTATTATTTTATTGGCGATTCCATAACGAACAGTACTTCCTGCAGGAATTTCAACATCACAAATATATTTAGGTTCATACTCCAAAGCAAATTTGTTTTTTATCTGTGACGGTGTTAGACCTTCAATTTGCTCAGCTTCCATTACCCAACCTCCGGTTAGTTTTCCAGACTCTCGATAAACCCTAACAAATTTTGTGTTTTCTTTAAGTTTAACGGTTATGGTCTTTGTCCCAGGTTGATAGGGTGGTTTGTAGTTAGAATTGGTTTTAAATTCGCTGTTTACTTTTTCAGCTGATTCTATTTTGACAATATCGCCTTTTTTGAGATATTTTAGAAATATCATCTAATGCAGCTTGCTGTTTTTTAGATAATTCAAAAGAATTAACAGCTTTGGTGTTCTTAGCCTGAAAAGCATTTTCTAACACCCAAGTAGATAAGAAAAACTGAAAAGATTGTGTCCAACTTGTATAACCTATGCTCATTATCTGAGACCAAGAAGTTTCGTCTCTATAATTAAAATATTCTGTATAATAAATTTGGAATGCAGCTTTATCGCATTTATACCCTAATGACGCTAAATCCTCAATCACTTCGTCAATCGCATAATCAGCATGTCTGCGATAAACATTTATGTAATCTATCGCAATAATTGGGGAGCATTCGAATCTTTCACAAAATTGTGCCAAATACTGTATTTCAAAAAGTTCAGCTGAATCAAAAAAGTCAATAATTTTTAATTGGTCATCAGTTGCAGGATGAATCGGGTCAAAATCGCTGTCATCATCTAACCCATCTCCATCAGTATCCTCATTCCAAGGATCCGAGTTGTATCTGAACACTAATGAAGAATATTCCGCATGGCCGCCTGTAGAATCCTTTTTTGATTACAAACTTAGGATTTTCGATTGAAATTTCTTCTCCATCAAGCAATCCGTCCCCGTCACAATCCGGATTTTCAGGATCGGTATAGAAAATCTGTGCATTAGAAACAACCAATCCCGAAACCTCAAATTCATCTGGAAGACCGTCGCCGTCCAGATCCTCCATGTTCTGAAGATCAAAATGATTATCTCTTGACAAATCGTTATAAATAGCTTCAAGCTCCTCGGCAGTCGCTGCCGCAAAGAATTGTCCTCCGGTAGACTCGGCATATGATTTCAGCCTGCTGTTGCTTGCACCGTAACCTAAACCAATCGTATGTATTTTTATCTTTTTTATCCTGCGCCTTTTGTATATACTCCTCTGATATATTTACATCTCCGTCAGACAGAAGAATAATATGTCTGGTATACCAATGTTCAACGCTTTCCAATTCATCAATGGCGATCTTAACGGCAGCCTGTGCATTTGTGCCACCTGAATTATATGGCTTTACTGCACTCTTTAGCATATCCTTATCATTTGAAAAACCGCTTACAAGCTTAGCAGAGCTTTCATAACTGATCAGAGCCGTTTTGTCAGTCAATGTCATTGAATCTATATAATTATCTATTGCAAGCTTTCTGTAGCAGGTAGGATAAGAATAAGCTATCGTCCCGTCCTCGTTATATATATTATAATTAAAGGTACGGTCATTGCTACTCATACTTCCCGAACAGTCGTAACAAATCACGGTAGCAAGCGGTTCGTAGGTATCTTCAAAATAAAGTGAAGCTTTTTTCCAAGCATTGAACCACTCTACTTTGTCCACCAGCATATACTTACTGAAGTGTGTAGTCTCCACGCTTACAGTTGAATTATCCTCATCAAGAACAGTATCCAGCTCAACAAAATTGTCATTTTCTTCATCATACCATAAAAACAGCAGATTGTCAAACTCGGTATCTCCAAGCTTTGACTTGTCGATCACATAAGTAAGCGTAGCAGTATCAAACTGTGAAGTCGTTTCAATTGAGAAAGGCTCGCCCACAAGACCGACAACATCAGAGCAAAGTATATCCTTGTTCATAATGCTCTCAACAGTTGTTGTCTTTTGGAGATTCGTGCCCTCCATAGTTACATGAACCTCGGTTACAGCACAATCCTCGTTTTCAACCTTGTGAATAAATGTCTGTGAACGTTTTTCATCACCATCGGAAATGCCGTTGCCGTCGCTATCGGGATTCAGAGGATCGGTTTCAAAGTAGATCTCGTCTCCGTCATCAAGTCCGTCATCATCGGTGTCAACCTTGAGAGGGTCTGTTCCGTAAGTGTTAATTTCCTCGCCGTCTTTGAGTCCGTCGCCGTCGGTATCTTCGTTGTAAGGCTCAGTGCCCTGCTCGTACTCCTGAAGATTTGTTAAACCATCTTCATCAAAATCCTCGTCGCAGTCAAGAACGCCGTTATCATCGGTATCGGGCTTTGTAGGATCAGTTCCCAGCGTTAATGCCTCATATCCATCTGGTAAACCATCACCGTCCGTATCCGGATTATACGGATCGGAGCCGATTTCTTTTTCAATAAGGTTAGGCAGACCGTCCTCGTCCGTATCGGCAAGATACTGCCAGTCATCAAACGTCCAACTAAGTTCTTCGGATTCTGTACCGACAAGCTCTGCCCACGAACTGCTATAATTGATATTAGCTCCGTATCCGTCGATAACAACATTCTGAGCAATGATAAGTCCGTTCATATTGAAGTTGTCGCAGTCTATGGTAACAGTTCCGAACGGAGCATAAATCAGACCATTTACAGTTGCCTGACTGTTTGTAATATCAATATCTCCGAACTTTGAATAGATAACCGTATTATTTCCGTTAAGATTACCGCCTGTAAGATCAACATCCGAAACAGCTCCGACAGCGTCATTCAAGCTGATATTGCCGTCTAAATTCAGTCTGCCTGTTACATAGATCGGGTCATTTATATTCACATTCATATCGGAATATGTGTAATCCTCGTCGTATGTATCACAGCCTTCAGTGAAATACTTGCTTGTCAGCTTGGTGTGAATGAGTATCATATCTTTGTTGACATCAAATACATCTTCGGTTTCTTCCTCTGTGTTGTCTACATCAGTAATAGTCAGCATCTGTAACAGTACCATTGATATTAGGATATTGTGCAGTTGTCGAGAAAACTCCGTTTGTGTAAGCATTACCGTTTAAGGTGAAGCTGTCTGTATTGACAGTAATGCCTGCGTCTTCATCAGCGGCAAAAACAGCATAAGGATACTTTGCCGTTTCCTCAGCAGATGCGGGCATAACCGCAGCTGCACTTGCGGTCATAGCTAAAGCGAGTGCGCCGGACAACATTCGTTTCAACCGTGACTTTGTTTTTGTTTTAAACATTTCTTTTTACCTCCGTTATTTTATTAATGAAACTTGTTAAGTTAAAACAAACCTCTTGTTAATAATTATATAATATTAACAACCAAAAATCAACAATATTTATAAAAAATATATTTAAATTCTAAATTTCAGAACTTACACTAATTTTAAGTTAATTAAATTAAGAATATTGTAATTTTTTAAACAAATGTTCTACATTATTCGATTATTTACGACAATAAGCGACACATTTAATTTAATGTTTTGCATAATCAGTTTTATATATTTTCTAATTATTACAGAGAATTATTGTTTTATTTTCAAAAAAAAGACTTCGGAATCAAAATCCCGAAGTCCAAAAGCTGATAGTCGGACTCAAACCGTAAGCGTAAAATAACCCGCGTTTATTTACAGCAGAAAAAGACCTCGCCGAAAAACACAGCGAGGTTAAGAGCGTATTAGTTTTTCCATGGCAAAACGAATGAGCTGCTCTACCAACTGAGCTATTCCAGCATATATTAAATTTTTCTGTTAGCTTATTTGATCCGCCGCCGTGTCGCTTTATCAACAACCCACGACCTGCTCATATACGGTCAGAAATATAGTCGCCTTGCTCGGCTGTCGCTGTCGCAATTCTCCTTATTTCTTCCCTTCGCAAGCTCCCTTCATCTGCCTCTGGCAGCGGTCGCTTGCTCAGCAAATGAGCTGCTCTACCAACTGAGCCATATCAGCACATCAGACCTAAGTATTATACACCAAAACCACACATTTGTCAACATCAATTCAAGATTTTTTTCAAAGCTTTGCAAAATCCCTATCAAATAGTCATATCATATGTAGCTTGTGAGTATAATGTATGAAATAAATACGTTTTCTTTTCACATCGTTATTTTGCACAATAAAAAAACGCTGAAATATGCTTAAACGTTTCAAAATATCTTCGCAAACACCGAATATTCCAACTTTTCCGATCAAATGACTATCATATTTTCATATCAAGACAATATTTTAACTATATCATATGTCACAACACACTTTTCAACAATTATTATTCGAAAACGTTTAATGAATAAAGTTCTTTAATGGTTTTTGTAATTTCACATAACATAATTGTATACAAAAGAAATGTTTATATACATTTTTCACATACCACACAGCCTGGTTTCATATACCCCTCAGAAAACGCAGTGCATTTTCGCAGCTTTTTGATTAGCCTGTCAGTTCCTTTGTAACAAATCGATTACAATTGTCCAAATAGTATTGTTAAAATGCACAAAAGTAAAGTTGAAAAATTGGCTAAACCTCCATAATTTATTACAGAGGGCATAAAAATGTGAAAAAAGGCTTGAAATTATGCCGAGAATATTGTATATTTTTATTAACGGAAACGTTTGAAATAAGTTTTCACGGAAAACATCAAGCGTAAACGTTTAAAATCTACGGAAAGGCGGAAATAACATTGGTTTCCTTAAAAGACATTTCCGTTCGCTGCGGAGTATCCGTCGCAACCGTAAGCAAAGCCCTCAACGGCCATAAGGACGTAAGCGAGGCAACAAGAGAAAGACTTATGAAAGCCGCCAAAGAAATGGGTTACTTCCCAAATTCTCAGGCAAGAGCTTTGAAGACCAACAGGACCTATAATCTCGGGGTCATGTATCTCGACGAAGCAGGAAGCGGTCTTACCCATGAGTTTTTCGCAAAGGTGCTTGACAGCTTTAAGACTACGGCTGAAGCAGCAGGATATGATATAACCTTTATAAATAGAGATGTGGGCAAGCAGAAAATGTCTACATACGAACATTGCAAATACCGCAATGTTGACGGTGTTATCATTGCCTGTACGGATTTTACGTCGCAGGACGTGTACGAGGTGATAAACGGAGATATACCAGTGGTCACGATCGACCACATCTTCGATTGCAGAACAGCGATCATGTCCAATAATGAAAAAGGTATGGAAGAGCTTATCAACTATGTGACGAAGATGGGGCATAGGAAGATCGCTTTTATCCAGGGCAACAGATCGGCAGTAGCCGAAAGACGTCTGGCAGGCTTCTATAAAGCTTGTATGACAAGAGGAATTTCAGTTGATCCCGATTGGATACTTAACGGTGATTATCACAACCCTGATCTGACTTACAAGCTGACAAAAGAACTTCTTAGCAGAGAGAACAAACCGACCTGCGTTTTCATGCCCGATGATTATTCAGCAATGGGAGCTTTCAATGCAGTCAAGGAAATGGGTCTTTCAGTACCGGAGGATATCTCAATAGTGGGCTACGACGGAATAGCTTATTCACAGCTTCTCTCTCCAAAGCTTACGACTTATCTTCAGGACACAGACCTTATCGGTGTAACAGCCGCAAAACAGCTGGTATCACTGATAGAAAACCCACAGACCACCTTTAAAGAGGTGATAACAGTCGACGGAAAGCTGCTGGAAGGCGGCTCGGTAAGCGACATCAATTAATTCAAGGCATTAATTTTCCGCAGAAATGCTGCGGAGCAAATCAAATAAACTAATGCGATTTTAAGGAGGAAAATTATTATGGCAAATCTTAAGAAAGTACTTGCAGGTTCATTGAGCCTCTGTCTGGCAGCTTCAATGTTCACAGCTTGCGGCAACACAGATTCATCTTCAACATCTGACAAGAATGGCGGCAGCACATCAAAGGCTGGCAACAACACAGGCATCAACAACAGCTCTGACAGAGTAAACACAGCTGAGCTTCACGGTGTGGATTCATCAGAGGATTCAAAGAAGACTCTTACAATTTACTGCTGGAACACAGAGTTCAAGTCAAGACTTGATAAGTACTATCCACAGGGCACATCAAACGAGCTTACATACAACGAGCTTACTGATGGTTCTAAGGAGATCGCAACTATCAACGGCGTTAAGCTGAACTGGGTACAGGTTGAAAACGAAGGTAACGCTTACCAGACAAAGCTGGACGAGGCTCTTAAGGGTCAGCAGGACAGCACAGATAGATATGTTCCTTATGGAAGCTGACTACGCTCTGAAGTATGCTAACGGCGACGTTGCACTTTCTATTCAGGACCTCGGCATCACAGACGACGATATGTCACAGATGTATCAGTACACAAAGGACGTTGCAACAGATACAAAGACAGGCGAGCTGAAGGGTGTATCATGGCAGGCAACTCCAGGTCTGTTCCTCTACAACACAAAGATCGCTGAGGACGTTCTCGGCACAAGCGATCCAGAGAAGGTTCAGGAAGCTGTTAAGGATTGGGATACATTCACAGCAACAGCTCAGAAGATGGCTGACAAGGGCTACAAGATGGTATCTGGTTTCGATGATACATACAGATGCTTCTCAAACAATATGTCTAGCCCATGGGTAACAGACAACAAGATCACAGTTGACCCACAGATCAAGGCTTGGGCTGACCAGACTAAGGAATACACAGACAAGGGCTACAACAACAAGACTTCCCTTTGGGACGATGCTTGGGCTGCTGGCCAGAAGATCGACGGTGGCGTATTCGGCTACTTCTTCTCAACATGGGGCATTCCTTTCACACTTCTTCCAAACACAGTTGACGAAGAGATCAAGGCTGATGGTTCAAACGCTAAGGAAGGCAACGGCGGTTATGGTCTCTGGAAGGCTTGCTCAGGCCCACAGGCTTACTACTGGGGCGGTACATGGATCTGCGGCGCTATCGACTCCGATAACCAGGATATCGTTGCTGATATCATGAAGGTAATGACTTGCAACAAGGACGTAGCTAAGGCTATCACTGAGGGCGAGCAGGACTACACAAACAACAAGGCTGCTATCAAGGAGCTTATCGACGGCGGTTATACAAACGCATTCCTCGGCGGACAGGATCACCTTGCACTTCTTACAGAGGCTGCTGACAAGATCTCCCTCGAGAACAAGCTTTCTGCTTATGACCAGGGCTGCAACGAGAAATTCCAGGGTGCTATGAAGGACTACTTCCTTGGCACAGTTGATTCATATGAGGCTGCTCTTGAGAACTTCAAGAAGAACATCACAGACCTCTATGGTAACCTTACTTGCGATTTCTAATCGTATAAAAAAACAGTATCTAATTAAATATAGGGGGTGGAGGTTATCCCCCCTATTATTTATTAATCTCACGAAAGGAATAGGTATACTTATATGAAGAGAAAAAGCATAAGCTATGCCAAGTGGGGATATGTTTTCCTTATCCCATTCTTTGTAGTTTACATCATCTTCTCACTATATCCTCTGTTCCAGACTTTCTATTACAGCTTTACGGACTATGTTAAGGATCAGGGCTCTATCGGCGGTGGTTGGACAAGACAGGCTGTCGAAGTAACACCGACATTCTGCGGTTTCGATAACTATTCAACTATATTCACATCAGGAAGTGACCTTCTCCAGTCTTTCTGGAATACGATCATCATGTGGATCGTAGGATTTATCCCACAGATCGTTATCTCTCTTATCCTTGCAGTATGGTTCACTGACCTTCGTCTTAAGATAAAGGCTCAGGGATTCTTCAAGGCTGTTATCTATCTTCCAAACGTAATCATGGCATCTGCTTTTGCATTTCTGTTCTACAGCTTGTTCAGCAGAGGCGGTGCTATCTATGATCTTATCAAGGTACCGCTCCTTGAAAGTGTTTGGGGATCAAGAGGTGTAGTTGGACTCATCAACTTCATACTTTGGTATGGTAATACAACAATTCTTCTTATGGCTGCTATCATGGGTGTTGATACATCACTCTATGAGTCAGCACAGATCGACGGTGCAACTTCCAGCCAGACATTCTGGAAGATCACAATTCCGCTCATCAAGCCTATCATGTCATATGTTCTTGTAACATCACTCATCGGTGGACTTCAGATGTACGACGTACCTGCCCTCCTCACAAAGGATATGGGTAGCCCTAACGGAAAACTTAAGACCGTCGTAATGATAATCCAGGCAAATAAGCAGGGCGACATCGGTAAGGCGTCTGCACTCTGCGTAATAATCTTTATCGTTTCCGCTGTTATCGGACTTGCACTTATGTTTGCGTCTGCTGACCATGACGGAAAGAAGAAAAAGAAGAAAAGGGGGTAAGCTGAAATGCCAAGAAGTACTGAAATAGTTGGTGAAAAGACAAATAGTACTGGTCTTATCATACATAGGATAGCTTATGTTGTCCTTGTTCTTTTGGTCGTTGTTTCACTTTTCCCATTCTATCTTTTGATAATCAACGCAACACGAGGCAGATCACAGGCAGGTATCAGGTGGTATCCTGACCACTTCCTCGCAACAAACTTCAAGAACCTTTTCAGCGGTTCAACAGCCGTAGCATACGGAAGCGTATGGCGTTCACTGGCTAACTCACTGTTCATATCAGCTTGTGCTTCATTGCTCAGCGTATACTTCTCAGCACTGACAGCATATGCAACACACGTTTACCAGTTCAAGCTGAGAAAGTTCGCAGATATGTTCATTCTCATCGTAATGATGGTTCCAACACAGGCTTCAGCTATCGGTTTCTACCAGTTCATGAACAAACTTGGCTGGACAGATACTTATATTCCGCTGATCATTCCTGCTGTCGCAGCACCGGCTACATACTACTTCATGAAGCAGTATATGGCGTCTGCACTTCCGCTTGAGATCGTAGAAGCAGCCCGTATCGACGGCTGCGGAGAGTTCAAGACCTTCAACAAGATCGTTACTCCTATCCTCAAGCCTGCATTCGCAGTTCAGATCATCTTTACATTCGTAACAAACTGGAACAACTACTTTATGCCAAGACTTATTCTTACATCAAAGAGTAAGTACACAATCCCTCTGGTACTCAACGCAATGCGTTATGCAGGACCACAGGAGAAGGACGTGGGAATGTTCAGCTTGTACATCGTACTTGCTATCCTCCCTGTAGTAATTGTTTACCTTTGTCTTTCAAAGTTCATCATTCGTGGTGTTGCTCTGGGAAGCGTAAAGGGTTAATACGAAGCTTCAAACAGCGTACAGTTTTTCTGTACGCTGTTTTTTTTGCTCTATTCATTCCTTACTTCTCTTTCCTATTCACATAAAAGCTTCGTTTGCATACCTTTGCTATTGACCGTTATCTCCATTCTGCTCACTCTTTTTCCATTTACGCCATATCCATTACAAATTATTTTATCAGTGATATCCTCACCGCAATACCCCTCATATGTGATATGCTCCACCAAATACTCCCTCTCTGCAAACTCTATCCTATCTTTAAGCCCGACAACTACATTATTGAGCCACTGCTTATCAAGACCATAATACTTCTCCCTCGTGATACCATGTGGTATAGTTTTACCGCTTGAATAGCTATATCCATACTCCCCGTCCACGTTTTTCATATATATCTTCGACAGCATCGATCTCGTATCAAGCTGTTTGCCGTATTCAATAATACGCTGAGTACCGATATTCACCGAAAGGATACTCAGCGACACATTGACCTGCCTGTCCCCTCTGATATATGCACGCCTGCCGTAAGCCTTGACCGCATATACGCCGATAGCCTCCCACAGTGTAGACTTCTCTTTAATGTTCACATAGTTCACAGTGTCAGTTCCACTCTCGTAGGTTATCTCGCTTGAGGGGCTGTAGCTCTTCATAATATCCGTCAAACTCACCTTAGACCATACCCCGGGTTCAGTCGTTCTGCCCCAGCATAAGTGTTATCCCACGGCTTATAAGTTCAAGAACAGTTTTTCCACCTCTCACCCTTGTTCTGATGTAATCCGCAGGACCGTAGTGCATACGCCTGCTGCCTATATAAAGTGCCACACGCCTGATATTGTTAAGATTTATGCTGTTATTCAGAACGACAGACGCTTTAAGTTCACTGTATGGCGTATAGCGGTCTTTCACAAGCCTTGCTGAAACAATGTTTCTATAGTCCAAATTACCACTGCCAATAAGTTCAAACCTGATGTATATCTTCGCCATTATTCCGCCCCCTAAGCTTTATCATAAGGCTTCCGATCATCCTGTCAGGCTGAAAATCCATTTCTATCTCTGAGAGTATGTATCCGCTGTATAAGACCCCGTCTGCCGTGAAATTGATCGCCTTTCCTCCGTTCTCGCTTAGAGCATGCCCAAGATACGTAAGCCTTGTCCGACGGAGCGATCCTGCCGCTGAACTCCATGTCATCGTATTTTCCTGCCTTGCCCATGAGCCGCAGGTCGATATGACATATATACTCAGTGTAAAGCTTTTTGCCGCCCTGCCCAATGACTTCATCGACCACATCATAGCCTTTAAGTCCATAGAAGCCAATTGCTTCCCCACTGTGCAATAGACTGTCAGCCGAAGTGTATTCACCCATTGCAGTAAAGCCTGCTCCGTCAAGTATCTTTTTATCTCTGCCGCCATTTCTGTCCAGACTGTCATGGCTCGTCCTCCTTCCTAATATGCGATAACAGCATTGAATACAAAGCCGTCCTTTGAGAAAAATCTTTCCGCCCTTGAAACTGCGCTGTCACGAAGCTCTCTTGCCGCCTTTATCCTGTTCTCCTCGTCAAAAGCCTCCACCGCCTTGCCCTGTGCCGTAAACATGACCTTGTATTCAGCAGCCTTCAGACAAATAAATCTGTAAAAAGGCCTCCGCTGCCGCCGCAAATTCGCATATAGCCGTCCCGCCCTCAGCGACCATTCGCTCCTGGTCAACAGCCTTTTCCATTTCGTCAGCACACACCGTTATAAGCCCTGCATACACCTCAGCCGACGTGCTGTCAAGTCCGCTTAGCTCCATGAAATTGCTCTTTACATTGTCTTTGCTTATTGCCATTTTCCTGCTCCTTTCAAAAAATATACCCGCCCACCGTCCCTTTTTCATTATCCTCTCAGCTTACTTTGTAGTTTTCAGCGTCTTTACAGCGCCGCTCGTAAGTACAGAGAAACCTGCAAGCACTGAGCAAACGATCTCGTTGCACTGATTAGTAATAAGCTTATCGTAGTCCACGATAACATCTCCTCCAAGCACCATTTCAACAGCACTGCTCTGGTCGATGCCCACCGCAATACCGCCTGTGAGCTGAGGGCATTTTACAAGCGTTACACCATATGGCGTCTGAACTGTGCCGCCTGCCATATAGTCGCCAATGCAGTATTTCATCTCGTCCATAGCAAGGATCTTAGCCATAACATCAGGAGTACAGCTCATGGTCGTCATGTTAAACTCGCCCATGGAAGCCCAAAAAGCCGCCAGATCAGCGTAAGTAAGCTCACTGCCAATAAGAGTCTGAGCTGTAATACCTCTTGTTATCTCAGTCATAGCAAAGCTGTTCACATCTCTGCTTATGGTCGCTCCAAGGTTTCTCAGCACCACGCCAAAAGCTTCGAGCTTCTGCTTCCTTACAGACTCAAAAGAACAGTTAAGACGTCTTGCAAACTTTGTGAGAGTCTTACTGGAGGTGCTAAGTCTGACAGTTGTCATAGGCACATTTCCACCCTCTGCCACAACGTCAGTTGAACCTGACTTTGTAACGTTCAGACCTCTGAAATCCACTCCGTCAGTGTATGAAACAGCCGCCGCTACCTTGCCCATGATAGAAGCCTCGTCCATGCCCTGCTTGACAGTACGTCTTATGTACTCAGGGAAAAGCACTGCCGACTCAGTGGAAATGAAGAATTTCTCCACCCTGTCAGAATTTGCACCCTTTACCTTGATGTCAAAACGCTTGAGCTGTCTTTCAAAAAGCGTCAAGACCTTTAAGCTCGGTGTTCTCATAGTTTGCGTCAGGATCAAGCTCAGCCAGCGCCTGTGTGAATGTCTTGCCTGTGATAGAATAAAGTCCCTTTTCAAGTTTGATATTGTTGTACATATTATTTTCTCCTTTTCGATAATTAAATTTGTCCGATTTTTTGTACTTGTTTTTGTGTATCGCATTGTAAACTCAGCCTGCATAAAACCTTTTCAGATAACGGGCGAACACTGTTCGCCCCTACGAATGTTTACGCATTTTCGTCTGTTTGCAGGTGAGCAATATAGTCCCATTAGGCATTTAAGCCCAATATCTCCACATCGTCATCACCCCCTTTGTCAAACGGCTTTTACAGCTTATATTCCCCCGTGATAAAGCTCTCCCTTTCGGCTTTGTAGACCTCATTCTCAGCCGCCTGCTTTTCAAGCCTGCCACGGAAGTCAATAAGCTCCGTAACTGTCATAAGCTCCGCAAGATCTTTCACACGCTTTGCACTCATAAAAGGCTTGCAGAAATAGCTGAGCCTTAAAACGTCCTTTTCAAAAGCTTCCCTCGCAAGGGCAAGCTCATAGCTCTTGTCGGTGCTTTCTTGCTTCTCCCTTAAGGCAAAACGCTTCGTTACCCCTGCGTTCACCTGTGCAGGCACTGCCACGAACGACCACTCGTAAGCGTCAAGCGGCTCGTCAAGAATGTGATAACACAGCTTACCGCCGTATTCACCGCCCTTTTCATGGTCACAGCCGCCCTTGTACATATCCGCTCCGCATACAGAGCAAAGCTTCTTTCCCATGGTGCAGCTAACGGATACCTCTTTCTTTATTCCGCCCTGGATCTCGCTTATAAGGTCGCCGTTAGAAGCAGTTCGCACCATGTAAGCCTTTGCCATAAGCCTGCGGTAGATCTCTCCGTCTGTCGTAGTTTTCTCAGGCAGAGTTTCCACCCAAGTGTCGAATATTCTGGCAGTCTGCTTTGAGCTTTTAGGGTCATGGTCGAAAATACCCGTCCTGCCCTTAAAAAGCTCCGCAAGCTTCTCCAAAGCGCCTGATGAAAACTTTTCACCATCTCTGTCAATGTCATTGTCACAAAGCACCACCCTGAAAACAAAGACCTTGTCCTCCGTGAGCGGCTCTCTCGCATAGCCGTTTATCTTTTCAAGCTCCTCGCCTGATACTGTTTCGCTCATTGCATTTCCTCCTTTTTTCTCTCGTTCTCTACCCTTTCGTTTTCAAGCTCCGCCGCCTTAGCCTGTGCATTGTAAAGCCTTGACTTCGCCAACGCTTCCTCGTCCTGAAGATTTATGTTGTCCCACTCTATCTCCACCCCACAAGCATATCCGTTAAGCCTTAAAAACGCCTCGCATATCTCTCTGAGTATAGGTTCAAGCAATCTGCGGTAATATTCAAGCTCGCTTGTGAGGATATCCGATTGCTGTGCAGACATTCGCTCAGTGGTTGACCAGTTCAGCCCAAGCAAAAACGGTGGTATTGAAAGCTTCGCCACAAGCTGTTCCATAAGCTGTCTGACAGGTATCTCCGTGTCTATCATCTGATTGTCAGCGCCTATGACCTTTATGTCCACGTCGCCCACAGCCACAAAATCCTGCACCGAGCCGTTTCGTGAAGCCCTCATGCCTCTGCTCCATTCCTGAGCTATCTGCTCTGCACGCTCCTTGGCTCTCGCCCTGTCGCTCTCCCCCTCAGGGTGATAAGTCACCGCATATCGCACATTTCCTACCCTGTCGAAGTTCTGCCCCATGCACTCGTAAATTCGCATAAGTATCTCGCTCAGCGCAGGCAATCCACGGAGTATGGACACCCCGTCAGGGTGCTTAGGGCTAGGATTGAGCGCCGTGTAAAGCAGTTTTTCAGGACTTCTTACCGGTATCTCCTCACCGCTTCCCATGTAAAAAATACGTTTTTCAAAAGCGTTCCTGCCCTCACGCACTCTGTACAAAGTCGGGTCGCCAACATATATCCCCTTTACCTTGCCTGTCCTGTAATCTGCATATATCCTGCCTATCGCCTTGCCATATGTAAGCAGTGAATCCAGATACATATCCGCAAAAGTGTAAATGGACTTTCCCGACACCCCCACGGAAACCTCTCTGCAAAACCTGTCAAGTTCCACCTGCGCCCTATCGTCACAAGCCGTGACCTTAAAGCCCCCTGTGAGCCTTATTATCTTGCCGAAACAAGCGTCGATAACAGGAACGTTCGCCCTCAGTGCGTCATAAAGCTCCTGCTGAAAAACCCCCTCAGGCGCAAGCCTGTAATGAAACCCAGACTCTCTGTCAGAGCCTGCCGTGTTCGGCACAAATTCACGGACCTTCTTTCTGAAAATACTCATTTTCTCTCCTTCCTTTCTGTACACTTTATTGTACTAATGCTCAACTGTCAGTACAAAAAGTCGTCCTTTTCACGCCCCAGACATTCTGCTGCAAAGTATCTCATATCGTCCATGGCGTGATCGTTCTCTTTCACAGGTGCGTCCTTTCCTGCCTTTTCGTCCCAGCGGTAAAGATTTATCTCACGAAGCGTATCACGACACCTGTGGTTTATCCTTATCCTGCCGTCCTTTATGCAGTCCGACACAAGCCTGATACCCGAAACAACGTCGTTCTTTGCAGGCTGGACGGTGAATTTTCCATGCCTGCGTATGCACTGTATGAACGAAGCCGCCGAGGGGTCGCAAATGACCTTTTCGATGCAAAGCCCGTCGGCAAGCTCTTCAAAGCCCCTTTGTAATGCTCCTCGTCAGTTTTCTGCATACCTTCACGTCGAGAATCATAGTAATACTCCCTGAGTCTGTACCATACTCCGCCACTCTCGCCCCAAAGCCCGAAGCTTGAAGGATTTACCGTGCCGTAATCACAGCTTATAACATACCGCTCGCACTGTATATCCCCCTCAAAGACGTTTTTCTCCTCGTCGAACATAGGGTAAACAAGCCCCTCTGCCGCCGTCCATTTGCCAAGCACAAAACGCTCGTAAAACGTCCCCGTATATATCCTGTGATAGCGTTCTATCACCGCCCGGTCAAGGGTCGGATTGTCCTCCAGCACAAAATGTCTGTAGATAAGCCGTTTTTCCTCCGCCTTGTCTATCCACTCTTTCTTGAACCAGTGGTAAGGATTGTCAGGATTGCAGTTGAACCACAGCTTGCTCCCCGCCACCGAACACCTTGCCACAGCCTGCTCTATAAAGCTTCTGGGCATAAGTGCCGCCTCGTCAAGAAGCACCCCCGCAAGGGTCACGCCCTGGATAAGTGAGGGCGAGCCTTCGTCCCTGCCGCCAAAGTAGTAAAACCTGTTTTTCCTGCCGCAAAAGCTAACGTCCATATAGTTCTTTGACGCGACCTCCACAGCCGTCATGCCCATGGCTTTCATATACCCCCTGAGCGCAGGCAGGATATTCCTTTTCAGCGACACGATAGTTTTTGAGCATAGCCCAAAAATGCACTCGTCAAAATTAGTCATTGCCCATGTCATAAAAGACGCCGACAAACAAAACGGTCTTGCCCGATCTGACCGCACCGTCACAGATTATCCCGTCGTAATCACTAAGATCCCGTGCCGTCCACCATCTGAAAACAAACCTCTGATTTTCCGACAGCCTTGTTATTTTCACAAGCTATCACCGTCCCTGCCGTAAATGCTCTCGATAAGTCGCTTCGACTCACCGCCGCCGTCAAGCTGAGGCGCAAGCTCCCCAAGCTTTTCCAAGGCTTTCTGCCTGTCAAAAAACTTGATCTCCAAAACGTTCTTTCCGCTGATCTTTATCTCACTCACATTGAAAAGATCCATGCCCATGATGTCCCTTGCCGTCATGTTCTCAGCGTCAAAAACAAGCTTTACAGCGTCATTCACCGCCCCGAAAGCTATCCTGTTCAGCCCTCGCATAAGAAAGAGTGTCGCTGTCAGCCTCCTCCAACTTTTTAAGCTCCGCCTCCGTTTCTGCCGAGTGCAGAAGCTCAAGCCCCCTGTCCTCAGCCTCCTCCGCCCTTGCACCGGTGTGCAAAGCCGCTTCACGAAGATTTCTCAGATAGAAGAAAAATCTCGCAAATCTTTTTCTGTTCGCCTGCCATATCGTTCCTCCTTTTTTTTATTTCTGCGAAAGATGTACCACCGTATCTTAACGGCTCTCAAAAAACATCTCTCACTTATCCCGAAAAATGCCCCTTTTGTTGCATAAAAAATGCAACAATTGCAGAAATGTTGCCAAATTAAATCATTTATCATTTGTTTGCATAAATCGTCCTGCCCAAAACTGTGCAAAAGCCACATACTTTCATGAACAGAAAAACTATTGGTAAAAAAGAAATACTTTTATTTTTTTTGAGCCGTTTCGTACCATTTACTGCACCTTATTTCAGACAAATATGTAAGTCATGCGAAACTTTCAATATACCTTATGAAAAAAAGTATATATTACTTGACAAAAGCCGAAAAAATAGTACAATAGTAAGTGTATGACACAAATTTGAAGAACAACGCAGGAGGTAAAAATATGAAAATGAGAGGTATCTATTCCTCAGTAACAGATATCAGACGAAAAGTCTTTACAGAGGTGGCAAGACTTGCCTATGAAGAGGGCGATTATGCCGAAAAGATCGCAGAGCTTCCTTATAAGATAGTACCGGGAAGCAAGGCTGTTTACCGTGAGTCTATCTTCCTTGAAAGAGCTATCGTTGAAGAAAGGCTCCGTCTTGCTATCGGTCTGCCCCTAAGACCGATCGAGGAGCATAAGTCTGTGGCTGACGGCATTGAAGAAAGTGCGATCGCAGAAAAGTATTACGATCCACCGCTTGTAAACATAATCAAGTTTGCCTGCAACGGCTGTCCTGAAACTCATTATCATGTTACCGACTGCTGTCAGGGCTGTCTTGCACACCCATGTCAGGAAGTCTGTCCAAAGGGTGCCATAACCATCAAGCATGGCAAGTCAGTAATAGATCAGTCTAAGTGTATAAAGTGCGGCAGATGTCAGAGTGTCTGTCCATACAATGCAATAAACAAAATGGAAAGACCATGCGCAAGAGCCTGCGGCATGGACGCTATCGGCTCAGACGAAGAGGGCAAGGCAAAAATAGATTATGACAAGTGCGTATCCTGCGGAATGTGTCTTGTAAACTGTCCATTCGGCGCTATCGTAGACAAGGGACAGATATTCCAGCTTATAACAGCAATGAAGAAAAAGAAGAAGGTCATCGCTATCGTAGCACCTGCATTTGTAGGTCAGTTCGGACCAAAGGCAAGCCCTGAAAAGCTCACAGCGGCAATGAAGAAGCTTGGCTTTGCAGACGTGGTCGAGGTAGCAATAGGTGCAGACCTTTGTTCCATCGAGGAAGCAAAGGACTTCATGAGGGAAGTTCCTGAACATCAGCCATTCATGGCGACATCATGCTGTCCTGCATGGTCAGTAATGGCGAAGAAGCTTTTCCCTACCCTTGCACCATACATTTCAATGGCTTTGACCCCAATGGTACTTACAGCAAGAATGCTCAAAAAGGACGATCCTGACGCTTGTATCGCATTTATCGGACCATGTGCGGCAAAGAAGCTTGAAGCTTCAAGACGTACTATCCGCAGCGACGTAGACTTTGTGCTTACCTTTGAAGAACTCATGGGAATGTTCAATGCCAAGGGCGTAACATTTGAAGACATTACAGATGAAGAAAAGGTAGATCTTTGCGAGGGTACAGGTGACGGACGTGGCTTTGCAGTAAGCGGCGGCGTAGCAAAGGCAGTAGCAGACGTTATCCACAAGCTTGACCCAGAGCGTGAGGTCAAGGTGGTATCAGCGCAGGGACTTAAAGACTGCCGCAAGCTTCTCACACTTGCGAAAGCAGGCAAATATGACGGCTATCTTCTCGAGGGTATGGCTTGTCCTGGCGGCTGTGTAGCAGGTGCAGGAACGCTTCAGGCTGTAGAAAAGAGTACAGCGCTTGTAAACAAATATGTAAAGGACGCACCTTTACAGAACTCTCTCGACTCCAAATACGAGCTCAATCTTGATCTTATCACCGAGTCCAAAGCCAGCATGATGACAAATAAGAGATAGAATTGAAAGGCGCTGTAAAAAAGCGCATCTAATCTTGAAAAAACTATCTAATCTTGAAAAAGGGTATAGCAAACACACCGGCAGAAATACAGCGCTTTTTGCCGATTATTAAAATGTTGAAAAATATCTTTTTCAGGCTGCTTTTCTGATTGCGATCTTCTTCAAGTGAAATTTATGCAGATTAAAACCACAGCAAATCATCGCAATTTCTAAATTCATGGCATTTAAGCCACGTCTTCTGGCTCTTGTGTATGACCGATTCCACTTGATGATACCATTTGCACCTTCAGATTGAATGCTTCTGTTCATTCTGAGAAGCGCTCCATGAATACAATTAAGATTGTCCAAAACTTCTTTGTGAAATGCAGTCAATTCTTCATTTATGCGAACTATGCGATTTCCCTTGCATTTGCAGCACTTTTTCTTTATGAGAACAGTTTGCACATTCTTCACACTGATAGAATTCTTCTGTTCTCCCATATTTGTTTCCCTTTATGGGTCTGCTGTAAACGTAATGGAATTTTTTTTTTGTTGTGTAACCTGGGAGCAGTTGATCGTTTCCCATATAGTCTTTTTTTTTCATACGCATAAATGTTGCATCATGGTCTGTTTTGGAATAACTGTTTCGTTCATTGCCGCATATTTTTATGTGCTCTGCATACTTTTTTAGTCTCGCAATATAACTTGTAAGCTTATCATAATATCGCTGTTCTGGAGTTTTATGATGTCCACGTCCCCTGACAGCAGAAGAAGGATCAAAACCGCAAAGCTGTATATATTGCTTTAATATCTGTTCGAGATATTCGATGGCATATTCTTCGCGAACTCCAAATTTCACACCAAATGCGGCTATTCTTTTATTTATCTCACTTAACAGTTCTGTTATCTTTGCAAATACTTTCACGCGATTTTTCTCGCAGCTCTTTTTCCATACCCAGCTGTATTTGTTGGCGTTGGCTGTGATCTTTGTTCCGTCTATGTACACATGATCCATATCTACGTTTTCTTGTTCAAATATGTAAGCATTGATGTCAGCGAATATCTCTTCTATTTTTCCGTTAAGCACATTGTTCATAAAATTGTCTATCGTCATATGGCTTGGCGGCAGTTCGTCCTGTAATAACCACATAAAGCGGATATCTGTTTTGCACAGCTTTTCTATTTTTCTTAATGATTCATAGCCATTTTCCATGAATGCGAACAGTATTACTTTTAGCAAAGTTTTTTCATCATATCTTGGTCTGCCTGTCCTGCGTTCCTCAGTCGTCAGGTATTTATTTAGGTCAATATGATCAATAACTTCACAAAATGTATATACCGGATCTGTTGTTTCAATAATTTTTCAATTTCTATAGGAAATTTTAATTGATATGGTGTATTATATTCTTGTTGGTATTTTTTCATCAAATTTATTATACCACAAAAAAGACTGCTTTCCTACCCTTTTAAGGGTGTATCATAATCAAAAAAGTGCCTATTTTCGGTGTTACTTTTATGTATGCCCCTCATGGCCCTGTTTGCGACTGGTCTGATAAAGAGGTCATGACCGACCTTTTCGAGGGCGTAAAGGTGCTTGCAAAGAAATACAAATGCTACCAGTTTATGTGGGACCCTTGTTTCGAGGAGGGCGACGACAAGTGTACAAAGCTTATCGAGGACATGGGCTTCAAGCACATACACAAAGCGGCTGAGCTGACCACTATTCAGGCTCGTAATAACTATATGCTCAGAAATATCGAGGGCAAGACCCCTGACGAGGTCATGGCGACTTTCAAGCCTGACTGGAGAAACCGTATCAGAAAAGCCCCTAGAAAGGGCGTTTACTGCAAGGCTTGCGGCACTGAGGCTCTTGACGATTTCTACCCTCTCATGCAGGCAACAGGTATCAGAGATGGCTTCTCTATCCGTTCAAAGGAGTATTTTGTAAAAATGCTCAATGGTCTTGGCACCTGAACACTGCCGACTTTTCATGTGCTATGTTGACGAGGACGGCAAGCAGATACCGTTGTCAGGTGCAGTAACAACACAGTATGCAGGCAAGACCTGCTATGTTTACGGTGCTTCCGCAAACCACCACAGAAACCTCTACCCTAACTATCTTATGCAGTGGACGATGATAAACTGGGCACTTGAGGGCAAAAACTACATCTACGATTTTCAGGGCATACCATTCTACAACGATGAAACAAACCCTAACTACGGCGTATACAAGTTCAAAAAGGGCTTTAACGGCGAGGTCGTTACCTATGAGGGCGAATTTTTCTACATTTTCAAGCCTTTCATGAAGAAAGTCGTAGACTTCTGTGAAAAGATAGTTATGGATAGACACGAACGCAAAAGACAGAAGCTTCTCAAAAACAGAAATAAAGATATGCAGTAAACGGCAATAGATTAAATTTAAGAATTTTTGAACAGTTTATACATTTTTACCCATTCTTTACACAGACAACATTTGATTTTTACTTATATGTGATATGATTTACAAAGAGGTGAGCAAGGTGCATAAAGGCGTTATAAGGACCTTGTGGCTCATTGCCGCATTGAGCCTGGTGCTGAGTTATGCTGTGATGTGCATTGCATGGCTTTCAAAGGGCTGTCGCTATGGAGCGCAGTTTTGCATAAACGTTTTTATGAAAGCGCTTCCTCTTTGTCTTATATTCCTGTGCATCGTCGAGCTTGCAGGGCTTTTCATATGGGTCTTCAAAATAAAAAAACTCGAAAGGCTCTACGCTAAAAAGGGCGGCTGTGACGAATATTTTGAGCTTCTTGAAAAATATCTTCTCAGGCAGAACAAAGATAAGGGTACCACGGGCTTTTGAAGCTTGCCGCTGTTTACATTTCAGAAAAACGCTTTGAAAACTGTTTTCTCACACTTGACCGTATAGCTTTTGATAAGCTTACCCCCTCAGATCAGAACAAGTATTTTGAACTGCTTCTTTACGGCAGACTCATGGAGATATTTCTCAGGCAAACGAGATATTTGTTTCAGCAGAGCATTACTTCAAGCGAGGTCTTCTCGATAAACGCAATGGGCAAATGCTTTTCACCATTGGTCTGCTGGAATATTTCAACGAACGCTTTGAAGCGGCGGTGAAGTTTTTGACAGTGCAGAGAAAAGCCGTGACGCTGACAAGACGCTTCGGTGCAACTGTGAGCTTTACAAGGGCGAGTGTTTTCTCGCTCAGGGTGATGTGAGATCGGCAAAGGCTTCGGCTGAAAAAAGTGCGGCGCTCGTTAGTGACGATAAGCAGGAAGCACAGCTTAGAAAGCTGATGACACAGGTAGAAAAAAGCTTACATCAGAACAAAAGAAAAGTCTGCTGATACGAAAGCAGACAACACCACGGAAGGAGGATATGCCTTTTAAGGCATAGAAACAAGTATGATAATAAACGCACTCAGAGGCTTTTGCATGGCTCTTGCGGACAGCGTTCGGGAGTTTCGGGAGGAACTATAGCGTTCCTGCTGGGCTTTTATGACAGACATTATGGGACGTGACAATGCAAAGCGTAAAAAAGCATTTTTCTTTCTTATAAAGCTTGGCGTGGGCTGGGTGATCGGTATGCTTCTTGCAGTAAGCGTTCTTGCCAACGTGTTTGAAAGCGGCATCTACAAGGTAAGCTCGCTGTTTCTGGGCTTTATCATTCTGGCGATACCGGTCATGATAATGGAAGAAAAAGAGAGCATTAAGGGCAAATATTACAACATCGTATGGGCTGTTATCGGCATTGCTATCGTTGTGGGCATTTCCCTTATAAATCCCTCCGCAGCGGTGCTGACGTTTCTCACATGAATATAGGCACAGTGATATTCGTTGTCCTTGCAGGAATGTGCGCAATATCTGCAATGGTGCTTCCCGGCATTTCAGGCTCTACCATACTTCTTACATTTGGTCTTTATATGCCTGTTATCACGGGAATAAAAGAGTTTCTCCATTTGAATTTCGAGTATTTCGGACTTCTCTGCTCTTTGGGTATCGGCATTATCCTTGGGGTGTTCGTTACTCTCAGGCTTATCAAAAAGGCTCTTGAAAAGTTCAGAAGCCAGACTATCTACTGCGTTATCGGCATGATGATAGGCTCACTGTACGCCATAGTTATAGGTCCTACAACGCTTAAAGAACCTAAAGACCCTATGTCCTTCGGCGCATTCAGCATCGTATTTTTTATCATCGGTGCGGCGATCGTGTTCGGTATTCAGGTAGCAAAGAGCGTGTATGACAAGAAACAGCTTGCAAAGGCTGAAGAAAAGATAGAAGAAGAATAGATATTATATCAAAACGAACGAATATATAAAAAGGCTCAATTTCTGAATCATAGAAATTGAGCCTTTTGCTGCAAATAACGTAAGTACACTTTTTTCTGAGCACATATCGTATGGCCTATATGCCCACCTAGCAAATTCATATTCTTGTGATTATATAAAAACTACCGCCCCTACTGTCCCCTTTTGCTGTTCATTCTTCCAAAATCAGCATTTTATACAATTGAACGCCTTGACAATTATGCAACTATACCATATAATAAAATTAGGCAAATGCAATATCCTGTATTATATTCCAAACATAATATGACAGCTATTGCAGAAATAGCATATCAGCGTCTATGATTTCTACAAATCATACGCCTGCCCTATGTAAAAAGTGTTTAAATTTTAGGGGCGTTTGGCATTTTTTCTTGCAAAAATTGTCGGCTTGTGGTATAATTATCAGGAGCAGGGGCGTGATATTCCCCAAATGGGTGAAAACTATTCTTATTTCTCAAACGTTTTCGCCAATACAGTAATAAAGGTGCAGAGCGCAAAGCTCGACTTGAAAGTATACAGGAGGTAAAGATTTATGGCAAATAGTGCTGTAGAAAAAACAATTTCCACGCAGGAACTTAAAGAAAAAAAGCTTCTTGACGTTCTTCACAACGATTTCCAGACAACACCTGAGGACGCTTCCGATCAGCAGGTATACGAGGCTCTTTCTAAGATCGTTGTAGGCATTCTTAAAGCTAAGAGAAGAAAGTTCACTGTTAAAACTCAGTCTGAGGGCAAGAAGAAGGTCTACTATCTTTCAATGGAATTTCTTATGGGAAGAAGCCTTAAGACTTCTCTTTATAACCTTGAAATGCAGAAGCAGGCTACAAAGGTCCTTAAGGATATGGGCATTTCTATAAACGGCATATACGAGTGCGAGCCTGACGCAGGTCTTGGCAACGGCGGTCTTGGAAGACTTGCTGCCTGCTATCTTGACGCTCTTGCTGCCGACGGCTATCATGCTACAGGCTATTCTATCTGCTATGAATATGGTATCTTCAAGCAGAAGTTGGAGGACGGCTGGCAGACTGAGCTTCCTGACAACTGGCTCCCGGGCGGCTCTGTATGGCTCGTTCCTGTTCCGTCAAAGGCTGTCGAGGTTCGTTTTGACGGCGAGCTTAAGGAATACTGGGACAATCAGTATCACTGCGTAACTCACGAGAACTACACATCAGTTATGGCTGTTCCATACGATCTGTTCGTATCAGGCTACAACAGCGAAGCAGTTTCAAAGCTCAGACTTTGGAAAGCTGAAATGGCTGACTTTGATATGTCAATGTTCAATCAGGGCGACTATCAGAAGGCTCTTAGCAAGAACATCATTTCACAGGCTATCACAAAGGTGCTTTATCCTAACGACAACCATGCAGAGGGCAAGTCACTCAGACTTAGACAGCAGTATTTCCTTTGCGCTGCTTCTATCGGCGATATCGTAAACCAGCACATGAGCGTTTACGGCACACTTGACAACCTCCATGAAAAGGTGGCTATCCACATCAACGATACTCACCCAACACTTGCTATCCCAGAGCTTATGAGAGTTCTTCTTGATGATTGCGGCTATTCATGGGACAAGGCTTGGCACATCGTTACGAACACATTTGCATACACAAACCACACTGTAATGCCTGAGGCTTTGGAGAAGTGGGACTGCAACCTCCTCAAGAGCGTTTGCCCTAGAATCTTCTATCATTATCGAGATAAACGAGCGTTACTGCAAGGATCTTTGGGAGAGATACAAGGATCAGGCTAAGGTTTCACATATGTCTATCGTTGAGGACAACAAGGTGAAAATGGCTACACTTTGCGTACACGCTTGCCACAGCGTAAACGGCGTTGCAAAGATACACTCTGAGATCATCAAGAAGGAAACATTCAAGGACGAGTATCTTGACACACCAACAAAGTTCAAGAACGTTACAAACGGTATCGCATACAGAAGATGGCTTTATCAGTCTAACGAGGGTCTGACAGATCTTCTTTGCGAGAAGATAGGCGACGGCTTCCTCAAGAATGCCGCTGAGCTTTCTAAGCTTGCTGTATTCAAGGACGACAAGGACGTTCTTGACAGACTTGCAAAGATCAAGCTTGACAACAAGAAGAGTTTTGCAAAGTATGTAAAGAATCAGTATGGCGTTATTCTCAACACTGACTCTATCTTTGACGTTCAGGTAAAAAGACTTCACGAATACAAGAGACAGCAGCTCAACGCTTTGAACATCATAGCACAGTACAACTACCTCAAGGCTAATCCAAACGCTGATTTTGTACCAAAGACATATATCTTTGCTGCAAAGGCTGCTCCTGGCTACTACATGGCAAAGCAGATCATCAAGCTTATCTGGAACATTTCTCAGGAGCTGAAAAAGGATAAGAAACTCAACGAGAAGCTCAACGTTATCTTCCTTGAGGACTACAACGTATCACTTTCTGAGATACTCATGCCAGCGGCAAACATCTCTGAGCAGATCTCACTTGCTGGTACAGAGGCTTCAGGTACAGGTAACATGAAGCTTATGATAAACGGTGCTATCACACTGGGTACTCTTGACGGAGCAAACGTTGAGATACACGAGCAGGTAGGCGACGACAACATCATCATCTTCGGTATGAACGTTGACGAGGTAAACGCTTGCAAGTCAGGCTACAAGCCTATGGACATCTACAACTCCAACGCAGTTATCGACACACTTCAGTACGGCATCAACGGACAGCAGTTCAACGAGATCGCTGACAGCCTGAAGAACTCTGACCCATACATGGCTCTCAAGGACTTCGATTCTTATCAGAAGGCACAGGCTTACGCTTCTGAGTGCTACAAGGATCAGACAAAGTGGCAGAAGATGAGCCTTGCAAACATTGCAGGCGCAGGCATTTTCTCCGCAGACCGTTCTGTTGAGGACTACGCTAGAGATATCTGGGGTCTTTCAAAGTAATTTATTAATACAAAAAAAATTATCGGACAGTTGCTTGGTGCGGCTGTCCGATTTTTTGTACATATATGCAATTCATAAAGCGATAGATTTGTAGGGCGACATAACGGGCGAGAATATCGGAACGTCGGGGGCGCCGTCCCCTACATTGTTTGTGCAATATTTATAAAATGTGAAAATCAACATAAATAGTGACGTGGGAGAAAAGCGGGCTGTTGAGGGCGCCAGCACCTACATTGTTTGTGCGATGTTTATTCAATGTGAAAAGCAACATAAATAGTGACGTGCGAGAAAGGCGGGCTGTCGAGGGCGCCAGCCCCTACATTGTTTTGACACACAAAAAAAAAGGACGGCTTTTCTTCGCCGTCCTTTTGATTTCTAATTTAGTCCTCGTCAGCAAGTGCAAAATCTATCTTGCCGGAGTTTACATTTGCGTTTATCACCTTTACTCTGATAGGGTCGCCCACACGATATTCCATTCCGTTTGTAAGGTTTTTCAGGCTCACCATATCGTCGCAGACATACTCGCCGTCAGGCATATTGTCCGTGTGAAGAAGTCCCTCGCAGGTGTCAGGAAGTGCGATAAAAAGACCAAACTCAACAGCTGAAACCACTGTTCCCTGAAACTCCTCACCGATATGAGCGTTCATATACTCAGCCTTATAGCAGTCCTCACAGCTTCGCTCCACCTGCATTGCGGTAAGCTCCGTCTTTGTGGACTGGTCGGCGGAGGCGTAAACGAACTTGTTGAACTTTGTGGCGCACTCCTCTGCACTGCTGCCACTGAGAAAAGCTGACATTATCCTATGGATAGTCAGGTCAGGGTAACGTCTGATAGGCGAGGTGAAGTGTGCGTAATCCTCCAGCGCAAGTCCGAAGTGACCCACAGGCTCGGTGGAATATCTTGCCTTTGACATACTCCTCAGAACGATATTGTTCATGATAAGGTCGATATCAGTACCCTTTGCGGCTTTTAGTATCTCCGACATATCCCCAGGGCAAGCCTTTTCGCCAAGCTTATACTGGACGTTGAGCTTGACAAGCGCTTCTCTCAGGGATTCAAGCTTCTCGTCTGACGGCTCTTCGTGGATACGATAAACGAACGGCAGGTTATTATCCATGCCAAATCTTGCGGCACACTCGTTTGCAACAAGCATGAAGTCCTCTATTATCTCCTCGCTTCTTCCACGGGTACGCCTCTCAACGCCCACGCAGATATCGGTTTCAAGCTCAGGACAGCCACGGTTTTTCTTGTTCTTGTACAAAATATCCGCAAGCTCCTTTATAATAGGAAGCTGACCTGAAACCTCGGCATATTTTTCTTTAAGTTCAGCATCGTCACTGCCCGCCAAAAGTGAATTTATCTCGGAATAAACGCCCTTTACACTGGAGCGGATAACAGTTTTTGCAAACTTATAGTCTGTGATGTTGCCCTGCTTGTCAAGTTCACAAAGACATGAGAACGCAAGTCTGTCCTCCTGCGGATTAAGGGAGCAGATGCCATTTGAAAGCTCTTTCGGGAGCATTGGTATAACTCGGTTTGCGTAATAAACGCTTGTGCCACGTTTGAAAGCTTCGTTATCCAGCTGTGACTTTGGCTGAACATAATGGGAAACGTCGGCAATGTGAACGCCAAGGAGATAACCTGTTTTGGTCCGTTCAACAGAAATTGCGTCGTCAATATCCTTTGTATCTGCGCCGTCAATGGTGAATATCGGCTTGTCACGTAGGTCAAGGCGGCCCGGTATCTCCTCTTTTATCCTTGAATAATCAGACACTTCCCTAGCTTCATAGATGACCTCGCCAGGGAAAACAGGGGTCAGACCATTGACCTCAAGGACGCTCATTGCGCAGGCAGAGGCTTTCATGGAGCTTCCATAGCTTGAAACTATCTCGCATATGTGTTCAGAGTGCCTGTTTCCACGCTTTGTGACCTGTGCCACCACCTTATCGCCCTCGTGAAGCTCAAGACGCATTGGGTTTTCAAAGGTCATTGCATATTTTGACAGCATATCAGGAACGATTTTCAGCACGCCGAACTCGCTTACAAGCTCCCCTGTGAACTTAGCAAAATTCTCCTCCACAATGCTCATGACCTCGCCCTCGGTGCAAGCTCCCTCGCCCTTGAAGGTTCTCACAAGGACGATATCGTGTGGCATTGCGCCTTTGAGGTACTTGCCCACAACAAAAATCTCCTCGTCAGTGTCAAGATTTTTCACAAAGCCGTAGGTCTTATTGAGCCTTACCACCTCGCACTTGACGAATTTCTTAGGGTCAACGAGCCTTATGCCGAACTTATCTTCCATTATTTCGCCGTTTTTCTTCATTTTGTCAACGGCTTTTGTGAATTTTTCAAACTCAAAGCCCTTTCCTCTGCATGATCTCAGCAGTTCTTTGAAAGTCAGTGGCTTTTTTCCTGTTTTTTTTAACTTTGAGTATATTATTTTTCTGTAATCTAACTTCATAAATTTCCTTTCTTTTTTTACTGTTACTTTACTTTCCAAAAGAAAAAGCCCTGCACGGAGCAGGGCGGGCAATTATTTCTTGATCTGATAAATGATATTTACAGCAAGAGTTATCACGAATATCAGTATCGCACTTATCCTTGTCAGTCTGTTAAGCTTAGCGTCCTTGGTGTTTGAACCGTTCTTTCCATAGAAAGAATCGTTATATCCACCGCCGATAGCAGATGTAAGACCCTGCTCTTTGGTGTCCTGCGCAAGAACTACAAGTATGATAACGAGGCTGGCTACGATCAGCAGTGCGCCTGCAACGATCTCAATTACGCTCATTTTTGTTCCTCCAAAACATAATTATACATTTTAATATATTATAGCACACATCTTCTCAGATTGCAAGGGGTTTTCAGAATTTTTTCAATTCTTTTTCTTTTTATCGGTGCTTTCAGCCTTTGAGGTGGTATCTTTCTGCTTCTCCACCTGCTGGATAACTGTGACGTTTGACACGTCAAGACGTTTTTTCAGAAGCTCTGTGACAGTTTTGAGCTGTTCATCGGTAAGAGCCTTGTTCTCATATAGCACCACTGTTACGCCATTAACTGTTGTGGGCGAGCCTACTGAATGACTGCTCATGTGACCGCCTGCCGCACCTGTTATGTTTGGATAAACGATAGCAAGCTCCTCGGCGATATCGCTCATGTCTATATCATAGCTCTGATAGCTGTCAAGCTGTGCCTTCAGATTTTCATTCTCGGCTTTAAGGTCGTCGTTTTCTTTCTGCGCAAGCACCTGTGCCACCTTGTTCTGTGTTTCCTCATCGTCGGCATTCTTTTCAAGCATCTTTTCGACCTCGTCAGCGGTAACACCGCTTTCCACCTCGGTCTGTGTTATCACAAGCTTATAATCTCCCAATCCGAAAGCTTTCAGCTCGCTTTGAAGCGCCTTTGTATCGGCAGTGCTTATCTTCTTGCCAAGAAGCGCCACTTCTATCATACGTTTATCGGTATCTATAGTTTTCTGCACTATTTGAGTGCCGTCAAAGTCAAAATTCTCGGAGATAAACTTCTCTGCACTGCTGTTATCCATTGTCTTTTTCACAATATCATAGCCAAGATAAATACTAGGCAGCATGGTAATAACTGCGATAAAAGCGATATTTCTGTGTATCTTTTTCAAAGCCTTCGGGGAAATATCGTTGCCATGAGGCAGCCTTAAAAGCTTTAGCACAACAATAGCCGCAAGGCAGATGAAAAAGCTGTTTATGAAAAAGAGATACAATGCACCGCCGAAATAGTCAAGGCGGTGTCTTGCCAAGCCGTAGCCTGCGGTACAAAGCGGCGGCATGAGTGCTGTTGCGATAGCCACGCCGGGGATAACGTTGCTTTTCTCCTTACGGGTCTGACCTATTATGCCGGCAAGTCCGCCAAAAAGGGCAATAAGAACGTCCCACGCTGTAGGTGTGGTTCGGGCGAGAAGCCTCGGAGGAGGCTGTGGTGATAGGTGAGATAGTAAAGTAAATAGTCGAGGTGATAAGGCAAATGACCACCTGTATGCAAAGTCTTATTGCCGCACCCTTTGAAAGGGTCAGGTCATTGGTGGCTATTCCGTAGCCTATGGCTGTTATGCCGCCCATAAGAGGTGAGATGAGCATAGCACCGATTATAACGGCGGTGGAGTTCATATTCAGACCTATGGAAGCTATAAGTATGGCAAGCATGAGGATACACATATTAGTACCCTGAAGCTTTGCGCCAGATATTATCGTATTATGTATCTCATCAGGGTCAGCCATATCCCAACGCAGACTGAACATATTTCTAAGCCCTTGTATAAATCTGCCTTCCTGTAATTTCAAATCTCAGACCTCCCCTGCTTATTCCACCGCACCCCATGCGATGTTCTGCAAACGCCTTGCAGAATCGGTGGTGCCTGCGCCTGTCTGCTGGATAAAATATAGTATGCAGAGCTGTTCTTTTGGGTCAATGCTGAAATAACAGCCCATCCAGCCGTCCCAGCCGAAAGAGCCTTCTGACTGGATAAGTCCTGCGGTGGAAGGGTCTTCAAGGATACGCATGAAGTTACCGTAGCCGTGACCCTTTGTGCTGTCCCAGTTAAGGGTCTTGCGCTGTTCAGGTGTAAGACCGTTTCTTGTCATGAAATCGACCGTGTTTCTGCCGAGTATCCTCACGCCGTCAAGCTCGCCCTTGTTCATAAGCATTTTGGCAAACTTTGCATAGTCCTCTACAGTGGAAACAAGACCTGCTCCGCCCGACTCAAAGGCAGGAGGTACAGTGTAATCAGTAAGGCAAAGGTGGAAGTGAGTGAACGGCTCGTTTCCGCCATTTTTGTATTCATAACACTGGGCAAGTCGGCTGTACTTTTCCGCTGGGATATAGAAGCCTGTATCATCCATACCGAGGGGTTCAAAGATCTCTTTTCTAAGAAAATCTCCGAACTTCATGCCAGAAACCACCTCGATAACAGCACCCATGATATCGGCAGACGCACCGTACATCCACTTTTCACCAGGGGAGAACATAAGAGGACGCTTGCCCATTTCCTTTGCGAAGCTCACAGTATCCAGAAGCTTTTCGCCTTTGAGATATTTTTCAGACTGCTCGCCCCAAAGCGCACCCATTTTCTGACCTGCGGGAGTGTCGTCAGGATAAGGGATACCGGAAGTCATGGTGAGCAGGTCGCCTATTGTTATATCTCTGTCAGCAGGACGGAGAACTCAGGGATAAACCACTTGAGCAGGTGACGAGTATCGAACAGACCACGCTCGATAAGTATCATTGCGGCAGCGGCTGTGACAGGCTTTGACATAGAAAAGAGTCTGAAAATGCTGTCAGTTTTCATAGGGATATTTTTTTCCTTGTCAGCAAGACCAAAGCTTTTGAGATAGACAATTTCACCTTTATGGATAACGCTGAGAACTGAGCCTGAGAAAACACCGTTGGTTATCTCTTTTTGTGCAACAGCGTCGAGATATTTAAAATTTTCGTACATGATAGGCCTCCGTGTTATGATGTTTGATATATAGGATTATAACACAGTTCGGGTGGAAATGCAAGATTTTGTGCGGCAACAAAAAAATCCGCCCTACCACAGTAAGGCGGAATTGGGTGCAGGGGCAAGCCCCATACATTGTAAAGTTTACAAACAAACTTATTGAGCGAGACTGAAGTTTGATAACAAAAAGCCATGACGGACAATGCCCGTCACGGCGAGCAGCAAACCCCTCCCAGCGTATCATACCTATGGGCGGGGAGCAAAAAATCCGCTACCATAAATGATAGCGGAATTAGGTGCAGGGGCACGCACCTGCTGGCGGAGATGGAGAGATTAAATATACCACTTCACACCACTTTTTATTGCTTTATAAAATTGCTTGTAAACCACGCATTTACATCATTTAAGCCGTTTCATTTGTTCCGCATTTCACAAGCATATATTTACAATTCAGCTTTATCGTGTATAATTCGTGTACGCAAAACGTCAAGCATTGAAATGTATTACTTGTGCTGAAACGGCATATTTAGACTGTTTTAGAGTGGGTATAACTTTTTGAAGCTTGGAGGGGCGGACTTTAAAAAAGTTGAATATTATAGTGTCACTACATTTTGTATCCAATTCGTAACTTTTTGTAATTTAATATCAATTGATAGTACTTGACAAGCATGATATAATATAATTAGTTTTAGAGTTATACAGTCTGCTTAAAAAGCAAGGTGATTTTTTGAAATTTAATTATATAAATGTATTTCATGGTACATTGAAAGAATGGGCTTTTGACATAGTTGACAATGGATTTATTGATCCGAAGCGCAGAGATAGTGATGATCATTGGCTTGGTCACGGAATATATTTTTATCCTTGCTATGAAGAAGCCAAACGATGGGCAATAAGTAAAAGTAAAAAGTATAAAACAAATTATGACGTTGTTGTGGCTGACATGAATAAAGAGAAGTTATACAATCTTGAAGATTCAGCACATCTGAGAAAGTTTAAGTTGAAACATCTGATGAATCAGTTTTTTTGCACTAAATTAAAACTAACAGTTACGTCAATGAACGATTCTGATTTTCATATAATTATTGAACTTTGTGGAAATTTCAGTTTGGAATGCAGTAATGATTTGTTAAGAGAATCAATAATGAATAAAAATACCGTGTCTATTTTATTCCCTTATTTGAGGAGTGAACTCACATTGATAACTTCACAACCAGGAATAGAACCAATAGTAATGCCACCAATGAATATTAATGCAATGTTCGATGGTCAATAGTATAACGATAAGAACAGCCGCCTCAGACCCATAAAAGTCCGAGACGGCTGTCTTACTACCTACTTAATCTTGATTTTCTGCCCCACATAAATGAGGTTAGCGTTCTTGATACCATTGTTCTTGACAAGCTTCGCAACAGTGGTCTTGTAGCGCCGTGCGATGCCCGAGAGTGTGTCACCACGCTTCACAGTATAAGTCACTGTCTTCTTGGCGTGGCTTGCAGACGGCTTTGTGGTCGAGCTGTTGGTCTTCTTGAAGCCGTTCAGCCCTGCCGCCTTGATCTTTGCAGGATAGTCCACATAGCAGATATCCATATCAACATTGCCGCTGATACCGCTGACCTTGCCACTGCTTGTGTACTGCCACATACCATATGTTCTGCCGTAGTTGCAACGTGAGCCGTACTCAGCGACCCACAGAGCGTATCTCTTAGCGACGTAGGCAGATATGTACTGCTGTAAAGGCGAACGGCTGATATACAGTCCTGCCCAGTAGCCTGCGTGTTCAAGTGCATTGCAGAAAGTCTTGACAAGGCTGTTGCAAAATGCTCTGCCCTTTGCGAACTGTGAACGCTCCTCGAGGTCAAAGTATATCGGATACTCAAACGTTTTGCCCTTGATAGCGTTGATACAGGTCTGAGCCTCTGCCTTTGCGTCCTCGACGCTCGCCGCATAGCTGTACCAGTAAGCACCGACTTTCAGCCCTGCCGCTTTAGCAGCCTTGTAGTGCCTCTCGAAATATGGGTCTTTCTGATTAGCGTACTTGCCATAGCCTGCACGAATGATAACGAAATCGACCCCCGAAGCCTTGACCTTCTTGAAGTCAATGTTCTGCTGATACTGTGAAACGTCAATACCCTTGAATGTCTTTGCCATAAAAATTACTTCCTTTCCAAATCGTCAATCCTGTGATTAGCCACCTTGATTTTCTCGTCGATCAAAGCATAGTCCTGCTCCAGCTTGTAAGTCCGTGCGATAACGGAATTGTGCTTGTCCACACGCTCTGACAGCTTGTCTATCTTGTACTCAATAAGCTTTTGGCTATCATACTGTGCCTGTTGCATAGTCTTACGGCTGTTAGATGCTATAACGAGCTGACACACTACCGCAGAAGCAGCTGTTATCAGTGCAACGATAATTGCTTCCGTCACTCGTCATCACCTGACTTTCTTTTGGCTGACTGTGTGCCAAAGTAGAACGAGATCACCACAGTAAACACTGTGATGAACTGCTCTGCGGTTATGGTGCGGCGAAGTGCCAGCACGCAGAACACCGCTGTAAGCAGTATCGTTACTATCGACTTCACATCAATCAGCTTCGCTAACTTCTGTTTCATGGTATACCTCCTTTGTGATTTCTTTGAACTGCTCCGGGCTAATAACGCCTGCCCCGACAAAATCTCTGACCTTTGCCAGCGAATACACGCCCAGATCATAGAAACGTTTAATAATGCTGTAATACATCACTCGCCCTCCTCACCTATCAGCGTGCCTGTCATAGCAGCTGTGTATAGCACTTGTGCCATTATTTTGTCCTGCTCGGTCACTGTAGGTTTTTCAAAATCTTCGGTAGATAGCCCTGCGGCTTTCAGCATTTCTTCTTGTAGCTCCGTCATGTTGTACCTCCTACTTCACTCAGTCTCACGATATACTCTTCCTCACTTGGAACAGGTATTCTGTAATCGTCATTACCACCCTTGAACGTGATTGAACCGCCTGCCTCTACCTCTATATTTCTCAGGAAGTCATCTGGTATTAATGATGATATATCTGTTACTATAGGTTCTGCCAGCTCGTAATACAGGATTACGCCTGACATTGCCTGCTTAAAGGCATCAACATCGGTATATGACATATCGTTGATATAGACATACCCATCAGCGTTTGCATCGGCTGATATGCCTGTTACATCGGTTTTACCCCAAACCTCGTTTTGCATTTTTGTTAAATATTTTGAACACAGGAAATTTGGCAAAATGGTGTAATTCTTTGTCAGCTTCTGCCCTTTAACCTGCGACGTTTGAAAACTTACTCTTTCACCGTCGCCTGCAACCCATTGTACTGTTCCTAAATCAACGCTGCCAACACATTGAACATATTTTTTTATTCTCATAATCAACATAGTTCTTAGCCGTTCCTGCACTCCAGCCGTAGCCAGGCAGTGCCTTGATAGCTTCGGGGATTAGGTGTGCGGTTTCACCCACAGCGACCTCTGTCACCCCAGCGCTGACTATTTCCCCAGCATTATATGGGTAGTAGTCCGCTGGGAATATTTTCTCAAACTCTTCAACTGTGTTCGGCTCGTTGCCTGAGCCGAACATTTTTGTTAAATTGAAAAATTCAGGACGAACAGAAACATTGCTATATGTGTTTCCACCTCCCCTCAATCGCAAATATATTATGCAGTTCCCATTTTCCGTACATTGCACGATTTGTTTCCCAAAAATTCAATATACGCCGAACCTATGAATCCTGCTACATATGCGCCATTAGCTGCGTATGTGCCATTAATACCCCCTGAATAAATGCATATTTTATCACCGACGTTTGCTGTAAATTTACAAATGCCGTATTCGTGATATACAGCACTTACAGTGTCGGAAAAATTATCTAAAACAGTATCGCATAGCTGATTCCATACGATAGACCTACCGCCAACAGACTTAACCGACATCAGCTTTGCCCCCGTAGGAATAGTCTTGACATATGCCGTTTCGCTGTCTGTTTCAAACTGGTGTGTTATGCCGTTGCCAATGGAATATAGTGCATTTACACGTCTTGTTAGTTCCTTATCCGTCAGCTTTACACGTCCTATTTCAGCCGTGTTCTCAGCGATTTTTCCGACAGCCGTCACATAATCATCAGGCAGACTGTCAGCCACCGCCTGTGCCGTCTGTGCGGCAGTTTCAGCGGCTGTTCTGTCCTCTGCGACCTTAGCGGCATGACCTGCCACTATGGTCTTGTCCACCTCGACCTGTTCCGCCAATGTCTGCACCGCCTGCCTGTCTGCCATAGTGCTGTCAGCGCAGGTCTTTGCGGTCTTTGTGTATCCTGCAGTTATTGTCTTATCAGCCTCGGTTTGCTGTGCAGATGTAGATGCTTGGGCTGCGGATATCTTGGCGGCGTTCTGCGCTGTGACCGCCTGCTGACGTGCGGTTTCTGCGCCTTGCATGGCGGTGTCTGCCTGCGTTGCGGACGTTTCAGCCGCCGCCTGTGCAGTTTCGGCACGTTCCGCCGCCTGTTCTGCCGTGTCTGCTGATACACCTGCGGCTGTGGCAGATTTTTTTGCGTTCTCTGCCGCTGTTGTCGCCGTGTCTGCAGCGGTGACGGCTGTCTGCATATCTGCGTGTGCCTGCCTGCCTATGGCATCTATGCGGTCTAGTGCGTCCATAGCCACGTCAGGTGACGGCACGGCATTATCACCGATCGCTGCACCTATTCTCAGACGGAAAATGCGTGATTTTTTTACTAGGATATATTCCTGTCCTGACAGTTTTTTAGCCGCTATCTGGCACGATATTGTCTGCGCTGACCGCAGTATATCAGCCGTAGGCGTCCATGTGCCGCCTGTGATATCGACCTCATACGTCACACCGTCGCCGTAGTCTATCGTAAGCACATAGCGGTCTGCACCGTCTACTGTCAGCCCTTCGACCGACACGGGTCTAGCGTTTGTTTCACCAACATAGCCCAAAAGGGCGGTGTTCAGTGTTACGTCATAATCTGCATTTAATGTTATCGTCATTTAATCACCCCTCTTTACTCTATTGCAATATAATCAACATAGTATGTTCCTGTTGGCACGGTTCCTGTTGCCCCAGCTCCCATGCAGACACTCAGATAGTATGACGTTCCTGACCCATAGACGTGGGTGCAGTAGTTCTGATAATAATCGTTCTCAGTGATATCCTGTGCCAATGTCAAATCATCAGCCATTATCTCGCCCCCTTAAAGCTGTTCTTCAACGCTCAGACCTACCGCAGAAATGTCTGCTGAAAGTCCTCCGTCAAAGTTAAAACCAAGATTTGTTATTGGTATATCATAGCTGTCTGTGCCGTTGGTGTAGGTCACCACGTCACCGATATCGAAACGTGGGTCACCAAGTCTGTACAATTCTGTTGTATACCATGAAAAACCACCTATCCTGCGCCACAGAGATTGTAGCAAAGACTCTGTCATGTACGGATTTTCAAACTCCAAAACTCTACCCTGTGTTGTGTCCGTCACGCCAAGCGACAACGTTTCATCATCACTCACTTTGCAGATAATGCCCACGATAACGTTTTGTCGTTCGCTAAGAGTAGGCAGATCTATTGTGTTGTTATCCAATGTTTTCACACTCTTGCCATACCACTTTCGGACGTACTTTCCGTACCTGTCAACATACCCAAACTCGCCCTGAGCAGAAGCCAGATAGGACAACATTTGGCGCATGGTCACGTCTTTCGGTACTGAGCTGACCTTGAAGTAAAAGTATTTTGAGTACAGCACCTTGCCGTTCTTATCTATCAACCTTCTGCCGTTCTTGTCACGCAGTAGTCGCACCTCTGTGTAATCATTTCCATTCTGCAAACCAAGCTGTCTGCATATGTCGTCTTCAACGGCTTTATTCCAGTTCGGCATAGGTATGTGAGGTACATATGACTTATCCGAAAAGTACAGCCTGTCCGCCATTGTCAGCTGGACACTGCCGCCCGATTTCTTTGATTTTACGCAGGTGAAACGCCCCATTGGTATTTTTTCGTCATTTGTATCAGATGAAGTTGCGTCCTTTGTATACAAACTGAAAACATACTCATTCCCAAGATACTTAGTTCCGTCGTCAACCAGTTCCGCCGTCACACTTTGAGAACAGACAGCTCCAAGCTCATATCATCACTCAGAGAGGTTGCTTGAATGTCCGTCTGAACGTTCTGAATGCCGTCATATGCCACAGGTGCTTCACTCTGAGCGTCCTCTATCCACATACCCCACAAGGCTTTGTAATTCTCTATCCTGCTTGTTATCTCATTGCTTGCTATGGTGTACATATGCCCTCCTAACGTTCTGCAAATGTGACAGTACAGCTCTTGTAATACTCACCACCGTCAAGTCTGACAAGCCCCTGCGGTACATAGTCGCTTGCGTTGGCGGATATAGAATAATACTTGCCATTGTGCCAAAACTCCAGTTCTGCAAAGTCGGGTCCGTCCTCGATAAGGGATTGTATCTCGGCTGAATCTGCGACAGGAAGCATTGTCCACTTGCAGGGCAATTTGTATTTGCAGAACTTTCTCGCACCCACAAACAGGCCTGTTGTGTTCACTCGTCCTGAACCTGCCGTCCATTCGTAACAGTTTACAGGGCTCCAGCTATCAGGGTCAGGATCTGTCACCCACACGCCGTTTATCTTTAGCAATGTTCCTGTCAAAATGCACTCACTCCCGTCTTACGTTTATACTGATTGTTGCTGTCCTGCATACACTTGAAAAGCACCTTGCTGTCAACTGTTCCGAAGAACACAGGGTCATAAGCTTTCAGCCAATCAAGTATAGCGTTCAGCACCCTTAACACCTCGTCAAGCTTGCCGTTATCAAGCATACCTTGCAGTTTGCTCAGCGGTGAAATTACCTCAGGGTCTGCCTTTGCGTTCCTGTTATCGCCCACCATTGCAAGGGTCGGTGCTGTCGCAAGTCCGCCTGTGGCAAGCTTTGGTATCTCAGGTATGCTTATTGTGTCAAGGTCAAAACCGAAGGTTTCTCCGCCTATGCCAGGCACCCAATCAGGCACATCAAAACTCAGGCTGTTAATGCCTTCGATTATCCAGTTGACCGCACTTTCAATAGCACTGGTCATTTTATTTACTGCACCGATTATTAGGTTTATAGGTTATCCCACACGCCTTTAAAGATCTTCTTTACACCCTGCCAAGCCTTTTTCCAATTGCCTGTGAAAATGCTCTTGACGAACATTATAATGCCATTGAGAATGGTCTTTACGCCTCCGAAAGCGTCTGAAAAGGTCTTTTTGAACCACTTGCCTATGCCTTTGAAAACGCCCTTGACAGCGTTAAGAAGCTTTGTGAAGATCTCCTTTATCTTTGCAATACCCTCAGATACGGCATTGTACAGACCTTGTATGATATATCCGCCCATTTCAGCCATGACCTTACTAGGGCTGTGAATACCAAAACAGTTCTTGAAGCCCTCAATAAATGGTGTAAGAACATGGTCATAAAGCCAAGTGCCTATGCCCTTGAAAGCGTCAACAATACCTGTGAAAAGCCCCTCAACGATATTACCGCCACAGTCCTGTATTTTCTCTGTAAAGTAGTCACGGATACTGAAAACAGCGTCCTTGATAAAGCCCCACAGCACCGATACCGCACCGCCTATAGCTGAGCCTATGGTCTTGAAAAGCTTTGTGGCAATACCGCTCCAATCTATTGTAGAAATGAACGTCCACGTTTTTCGCCTATGCCCTGCCAATTCACAGTTTGCAGGAAATTTATTGCCGTATCAAGCAGACCTTTCACGCCCTCAGAGATAGTCGTTCCTGCCTTGCCCCAATCAATCTCATCAAACCAGCCGTTCACAGAAGTGCCTATGGACGAGCCAAAGCCCGACCAATCAAAGGTGGTAACGAACGAATAAAGATAGTCGATAGTAGCTTGCCATTTTGAAGCAAGGGTCTTTCCGATAAGCGACCAATTCGTTTTCTTTATACCGCCGTTAAGAAAATTAGCCGTACCCTTGCCGAAGCCTGCCCAATCGAACTTCTTCATAAAGCGGTATCCTGCGCCAAAAATTGTGTTTATACCGCCGCCGAAGCTGTCCCCAAGACCTGTCCAATCAACGCCGTTAATAAAGCTGTTCAGACCGTCTGTAAGCTTATCCACAAAGCTATTCAGCTTTTTCTGAATACCGTCCCAGTTGATGTATGCGAAAGCTCCGTTGACCTTTCAGCCACAAGAGAGCCTACTCCTGCCCAGTCACCCGACTTAATGGCGTCTTTCATACGCTCCGCCCAATCAGGAAGCTGAACGTTGTCGCCGTTTATGGCTGAGTAATCAATGCCGCCCTCTGAACTGTCTGTATCGGACTTGCTCTGATCCGGTGCAACTCTTACAACGTCAAAGTCCGCAAGGTAAGTGTCCTGAGTTTTCTTTATCTTCTCCGCTGACTTCTGTGCCTGCTTTGTCGCCTGCAAGGACTTCTGATAGGTGGCGCCGAAAAGCTCAGAGATAAACGCCGCCACAGTTTTTGTCGCCGTCGCTACGCCCGTCATAAGCGTATTGAGATACGGCATAACTGTGTTCATTATCGGTGTGAAAGCTATGGTAAGGTTTGCTTTTATTTCGTTTAAGGACTTGGCAAATTCTTCATTGCCTGAAACAGCGTTTGCAACAGCGGAACGTATTCCTTTCAGCAAAACAAGCACGCCTGCCATTAAGAACACTCTTTTTGCCGCAGATTTGAGCGAATGAGTAAACTTGCTCAGCGGTTTTGAAGTGCTGTCGATAGTTGTTTTAAGCCTGCTGAATTTGGATTTAACTGCGTCAACAGCCTTTGAGCCTGCCGAACGCATTGTCCTAAAAGCCCCTCCAAGAGTTGACTTCACCGCCTTGCCTGCAAAGCTGACAGCTGAGCCGATACCGCTTTTTATCCTGCCTGCAACAGTCTTTATTTTCTGCACGGCACTTTCAGCAAAGCCTGCGATAATATCGTCCATTTTTGTTGTCTGCTCTGAAACGCTTTCGGCTGACTTGTTTGCCGTTTCCGCCGCTGTCTGACTTATTTTCGCAGAACTTGATTTAGTCTTGTCCTGCATTTTCTGAACTATCTTATCAGTTAGTTCATTGACCTCAGCTTCGACCTTTGTAGTGTCATACTCAGGGTCATAGTTCACCTGAACAGTTTTAGGCTTGATATTATCTGTCTGTCCTGCCGCTTCCTGCTTTTACCCAGCTTATCATACTCAGCCATTGCCTTTTCAACAGCTTCCTGCATACTCTTCTGAGCGATCTCCGACGCACTGCCAAAGCCCTCGTCTATGGCTTTAGCAGTCTTATCCATAGCGTTCTCAACAGCTTTCTCTGCCTGTTCTACTGGCTTTGAAAAGCCGTTCTGTATGCTTGCAGATATCTTGTCAAGCTGCTCCTGCACCTTGTTTTTTATCACAAGGTCAAGAGATATAACACCAACACTTGCTCCGTCTGCCATTACTTATCACCTGCCTTTCCGAACATTCCCTTGAACAGCCTTTCAAAGTATCTCGCAGTTTCAAGCTTGTCCTGCTCTGTGAACGTTTCTCTTGCTTTCTGACTTCTGAACGCCGTCAATTCTGAGCGTATCTGCTTTTCATACCTGTCGAAATTCTTTATGATATCCTTGTTGTCCTCGCTCCTGATACGAACTATCTGACCCAGCGGCGTATCGTGCATAAGCCCTGCAACGAGCCTGTACCAATCGCTGTAATGCAGATTTTCCTGCTCTGAGGGCAGGATATTGTACTGCTTTGCAATGGATTGTATGATAAGCTCTCGGTCATAATCAAGATCGTACCAGCTTTCTTCAAGCTTACTCTGCGTTTTCCTGCGGAAATCGAGCCTCTGTCTTTTCTGCGTCCTCGCCTGTTACCGCTGAGATAACAAGAGTGAAAAGCTGCTGATATGCTGCCCAAGGCATATTCATTGCCTCTATTTCCTTGTAGTCCTTTGGTGCAAACGCAAGCTTGAAAACCTCGTCTATCATATCAAGGTCTTTCTTTTCAGCGTTCTTGTCGCAGATGTCAAGTATCTTCTTGACAGTTTTCTGCCTGTCGTCCACAGGGTAGACCTTGTCGCCTACTCTTATCTCAGGTGTGCCTGTAAGAAGCTTGCTGTCGAGTGTATACATCTTTGCCATAGTTATTATCCTTTCTGATATATAAAATTAGGAGAGCGCTTTGAACGCTCCCCTGTTTTGTCTGTGCTCTTACGCTGTCGCCTCTGTAAACTCAGGCTTGCCGTCGGAAGCAAAGTCGAACGCAAGCGGTGCGACTGCCGTTGAATCTCCGCCGCCCCATTCTGTTACGCTGACAACGCCCTTGATAACAAGCTTTGCTCCGCTTGGGAAGTTCCACACAAGGGTTGTGGTCGCCGCAGCACCTGTTTTGAGTGCAAGGCTCTCAATGTAGTCATTGCCTGCGTCACCGACGTTTCTCTTGCCTGAGATACTGATAGTGATAGACTTACCAGTGAGCAGACGTCTTGTCCAGCCCTGCTGATCAAAAGGCTTCCACTCCTCGATATTGCCGTCAATGGATACTGAAAAGCTCTCCATATCGGCAATAGTCACAAGATTGCTCTCTGTCGAGCCGTCGCCGCCTGTCTTGTCTATCTTGAACTGGTTTTCATATACGGGATAAACTCCTGTTGTGTTTGCCATACTCATTCATTCCTTTCGTAATATACTGTGCCTCGATAACATATTCACACACGCCTCGCTCGTCCCTGCCAACAGAAACAGGCTCTTTGCATTCGAGATACTTTACCGTAAATCCGTCACCCTTATACTGACGTATATCGGATAGGATATCAAGAACGCTCTGAGCCTTTATCTCTGCCTGCGTGGGAGTATCAGTCCAATGAATAAGCACCGAGATATGTTTTTCAAGTGTTTTTGGGCAGGCTTTTCCGCCTATGCAGATACGCTGTGGCTTTGAAGTCTTTGCGTTGTACACTCCTACGCACTTGTCAAGGTTGCCGTCAATAGTGCCTGCATACACGTCCTGCAAGTCAAGGATATCGCTCAGCATATCCGCTATGTTAAGTACAAAGTCATATGCCTGTCCTCTTTTTTGAACTCTGCCACAAACTCATTCTTGGCAAGGTCCTTTTTTACCGCCTGTGATATATGGTTCAAGCCAAGCCGCACCTGCGTTAGGGTTATTGCCTTTCTGAAAATGATACTCAGGATAGTACAAACGTCTTGCCTGCGGAGACCCTGTCACAAGACTTGCACCGCTTTCGTCAGCGTGGACAAAGGTCTGATTATTCTGCATATCGCCTGTATCAAACGGCATTGTCTGAGCACTTACAAGGTCTGCCCTCACCTGCTCCATAGCCACCTCAGCGGACTTCACAGCGGCGTCCTCGATAGCTTTTATTGCCTGCACATCAAGCTTTATTTCAATGCCCACTATATCAGCTCCAATCTTGTGTAATTCACCCTGCCGTCAGGGTCTTTGGCTTTCTCAGAACCATATATCTTGTACGTCCTGCCACCTATGACCGCATAGCCCTCTACAACGGCGTTATCAGGGGCGATATCTCCGCAGAAAAGAGCCTCGCCTGACAAGGTTATAAGCTGTTTCTCTGCGGATAATTTCTGCCTTGACTTCTCAGAGTGAAAGCATTTGCCCTCAAATATGACCGTCTGCTTCTTTGAGCCGTCACGATTAAGTCCGTCCGTTCGATAGACCTTGCAGGGCGTTTTGCATACCCTTTCAGGTACAAGCTGAGGAAACTTCATCACATCAGCCCCCTGTAACATAGTCCTGTCTGCATAAGCACATTGTAGACCTGACGTGTTGTGATAACGCCGTCAAGAGATACCACCTTTGACTTATCGAATGACATTGAAACTCCGCTTATGCTGTAAGCGCTCAGAGGGCTTTCTAACAGCTCCGAATTGTCATAGATGAATTTCATCTGCAAGGCTGTGGAACGCTTTATACGCTCTCTCTGAAAGTCTGTAAAGCTGTCAATGCCCTCTGCTGTTATGCGGTTGAAAGTCAGCGTGTCGATATCGCTTTCTGCTCTTTGCCGAATAGCCGAGAACTGTTCTTCGGAGATATCACACTCAGGACAGATATTGCAAAACTCAGTAGGGGTGAGGTACATATCCCTCACCCCTTACTCGCTGTACTCTGCTGTGTCAACGTCAGCGTAAATGCTGTCTATCTTTCCGTCCTTTCTGAGAACGCTCTGTTCTGATAGAGCCAGCCGTCACCCTCTGTGTGTCCGCCCGAGCAAAGCTGTAAATGCTGTTGATCTTAGGCACTATCTTTGTGGTCTCAGGTGTTGCGATAAGCACGTTGATCTTATGTGAGCCTGCGACCTTTTCATAGTATGTATCAAGTGCAGACTTGCTAGGTGTGCCTGATACCTTTGTAAAGCCGCTTGATTCGGTGTAATACTCCTTGCCGCTCACGATATCGGTATCAGCGGTCTTTAAATATCTTGCAGCGCAAGGCTCAAAGCCGCCGTCCTCAGGGTCAAAGTTGAAGCGGTCATAGAAACGCTCATCATCAATGACCTCCATGATAGGCACACCGTCAATGTCGGTCACTCTTGTTCTAAGACCAAGTCCTCCCTCTGCGATCTGTGTCATTTCTATCTTTCGCGTGAACTTGTCAGACTGCTCCAGCAGGTCCATAATTGTGGAAGTCACATACATAATGAGCGAGCCGTTAGACTTGTATCTTCTCAGTTTGCCTGCTGAAAGAAAGCCTTTGAGCTTATCGAACACGTTACCCTTTGTGTATGATGAAGCGGCTGTTGATGAGTGATAGCCCTCAAGCTCTGCCGCTCTCTGAGCTGTCTTTGAGAAGAACAGAGCGTCCGTTTCGGGAGCAGACTGTGTTTTCTCGAATACCTCTGAGATATTCTTGATAGACGCTGATGAGTTCGTTTCGTCAACGTCAGCCTTATCCACAAGGAACTCAACGTCACGGTCGTGTGTGAGTGTGAAAGGCACGTCCGTCTGAACATACTTACCTGTGTTCCAGCCGCCGTTTCTGTTGTGGCTCTTGTAGCCTGATGTTGACATCTGTGTGAAGTGGAAAGTCTTTGCGTCAAGCCACCTTACGTTCTGTGTGATGAACGGACTTGACAGTGTTTCCTGGATCCTTATCTCCAAGAGTTCGGGATTCCATACTTCTGCATAATTAAGATTTGGCATGATTCATTCCTCCTGTTTTTACTTGAATTTGTTCCAGCGTTTCTGCGCTGTTGGTTTGCTCTGTGGCTTCTTTTCATCAGTATCCGAAGATCCTGCACCGACCTTGAAGCCGCCCTGCTTTTTGCCGTCGGACTTTTTGCCGCCCTCGCCTTTCATATCTGGATACTTCTTCACCACCGCAGAAAGGGCGGCGTTGATATCCTGCTGACTGCCGTTTCTCACATAGCTTTCAGCCACCGCAACGGCGTCCTCGATACAGTCGGGCTTGATACCAAGCTGCATAGCGGCTATCTGAGTTTTGAGCCTGAGTATCTCCTGATCCTTTTCATCAGGTGCGTTCTCGGCACTGTCCTGCTTGTCGGGCTTATCCTCGTTTGGCTGTTCCTGCTTATCTTCTGCAGGCTTATCAGCACCCTCACCGTTCTCGTCAGCCTGACTATCGTCCACCGCAGGCTGTTCCTTGTCGGCAGAGTTCTCATCTGCCTTGTCCGCAGGCTTTTCCTCAGCCTTTGGCTCGTCCTTTTTCTCCTCGTGAGTATCGGGAGTTTTCTTCTCTTCCTCATCAGGGAGTTTCTTTTTCTCGTCCATTTTCTGACCTCGCTTTCTTAAATTTGTGTATGAAAAAAGCACCCGTTAAGGTGCTTAGTTCCGATGTTTGATTAGTCCATTGTCTGCCAATCTTCCGACAGCATATCTGCTTGACTTGCAAGCCAGCCAAGTTGTACGCCAGAAGTTCCCACAAACGCTAATGCTTTATTGCCCATATCCTTATGGTTTACATTTGTCACAGTACCATTAGGTGATTTATAACTAACATTAGTGGCAAGCTCAACATACTGTCCTTTGCCGTTCCAGCCTTTTCTTGCTATTTTCTTACCTCTCTTTGCTTCTTCGATCGCCTGTCCGAAATTCATATTTATCCGTCCTTTCTGTTTTTGGGTATAAAAATACCGCCTCGCCGTAGCGGAGCGGTTAGATTTATAACTGACCGATATAATCCAAAATACTTTCGCACATCAAGCCTTCTTCATTTGGATTATAATTTTCATCCAAACAGTTCAAAGTCAGGTAATCACCAACTTTATCTTCTATGACATCAAGTTCATCATTTGGGTCAATACCAATAGAAACAAGAAACTCTTTTTGTTTTTCTGACATTATAATCACTTCCTTTTGTACTTGTTGATTTTGTTCTTGCCTGTTTTCCATATAGTTGCGATAGTTCCAGTTTGGGGATTTACATTAACAGTTGCTTTCTCACCAATAAATCGTTGGCTTGGTCTGCCCAAACTATCAATTTTAATTTCATCAATATACAGCGGGTTTATAAGTGCATCTTTTATATCATTTACAGAAACCTTTCTTTCGGAAGCTCGCTCTTCCATATGTTTTGAAAATTTCGTTACACCAATTCCGTTAGATGTTGTTAATTCAATTTTATCATCTTTTTCCTTTTCTGTCAAGCCGCCATACACTTTCTCCCTAGAATAATCCCTCCGCAGAACTTCGCTGTTAGCGTTTATAAAGGCTTTCAATTCCTGCTGTGCCTGCCTTACTCGGGGTCGAGAGTGCCTGCCGCAAAGCGTTTTAGCTTGCGTATCTTTCGCTCCATTGCACGCTGTTTCTGTTCAAGCTCTCGCTGCTCTTTTATCTTCTCCGCCGGTATCGGCTCAGGTATCTGCGTTCTGCCGTGTATATACTGCGTCATTGTGTGACGGCAGTTCGGGTGGAAAAGCCCGTTCTTTACGGCGTATGACAGCAGCCAAAACCACTCACCGCAGTAATTTGACTTGCCCTGAAACTCGTCCTTTTCACCCTCCCATACTGTGAACACATCATCAATGTACACCTGCCCCTGCCAAAGGCGCAGGTCTTTGAACAGCCTCCGTATTGTGACACAAGCACAGTATCATAGCCAAGCTCTGCAAAGCGTTTCGCCGCACCCTGCAACGCTGCCCTTGTGGACGTTGTCCTAAGAGCCATTCGCACATAGTCGGCAATGTTCACTCGCTTGCCGTCAGCGTATACGATACAGTTTATGCCCTTGTCGTAGAGCCTGTTCCCATTGCAAGCTGTACCCTATTCAAAGTCTGCCTGTAAATATCGTCTGTCATTCGCAGAGCGGCTGTTTCAGCGGTCTTTTCAAGGGTGGTGACGTCTTCCATAAGCTTTGCCATTTTCTTTTCGTTCACGCCAAAGAAATGCTTGTCGGGGATAGGTGTTATAGGCTCGTCAGAAAACTCCTGGGCGCTCCTTTGTGCCTGCTGCTGACCCTCTTGAAACTGCTCCGTCATAAGCTGTCTTGTCTGATCGTCGATAACGTCAACGTACTCGTTCATAATGTCAAGGTTTTCACGGCGGAAGTTCTCCATATTTTTCAGTTTCTCAGCCTGCCAAGCAGACCATTCAAAGCCGTAACGCTGTTCCTCCGCCTTGTGCCTTTTGAGATTGCGTTTCAGCGAAGATATGAGCCTTAGCTCTATCTCCTCAAATATCTTTGCGATGTCTTTAAAATTAAGCGTACTCATCACCTACCGCAGTAGGCTCACCCTCTGTAAGCCCCTTTTCCTGCATTATCCGCTTGACCTCTGCGGCTTTCCAATCGTCCTCTTTAGAACTGCCCCACAGCTCCTCCACCTGCGTTTCAACTGACATAATACCATACGTGCTTGCCTTGCCCACAGTTTCAACTCTGCTGTCAAAGTCAGGAGCACCGTACTCGCCAAAGTCAACTGTCACCTCATAAGTCTCAGGGGCTTTGCCCTGCATATTGTCATAGGTCATAAGCACCGCAGAAACAAGCTGTGGCAGAGCCTTTTCAAGAGCCGTTGTGATAGTGTTTCGGGTGTTGCCTGTGACGTCTTTCTTCTCTCGCTGAGCGTCCGCACTTGACATCTTGCCAACATCTATGCCAAGCGTGGCAGGAGATACAAGCCCTTGCAAACACATAAGCAGGCAATTCGTATAGCTTGCCACAAACGCTTCATACTTGATATCAGGCTGAACTACTTCTATCTTAGGCGCTGCACCCTCTGCCGAAAGCGGTGGTCAATGCTTATGTAACTGTTGCCGAACTGGTTAGGCGCTTTAAGCTTACCGCTTGCAGGATCTCTAGGTATCATGCTTTCGGGGATATACTGCTTTACCCTGCCTGCTCTGATAGCGTCCCACCATTGTGAGATGACCTCGTCTAAAGCGTCAAAGCAATCAGACTTACCGCCGTCAAAAATGCTCTTGCCCCTGTTCGGATACTTTCGTGATGAAAAGAATTTCAGCGGCACAGCCATTATATACTCGCCCTCAAACTCAGTTCGGGGCGGTATCTGTGCAAGGCAAGGCACGTTGTCCAAGCCGACCTCGTGACCGTTATCGTCATACAGACGGCTTTCTATGTACCCTTTGCCGTAATGCTCTTCAAGGTGAAATTTCTTTGAGTCTGCATAATGCACAGAATGAAAAACGACCTCGTTCAGCAGACCTCGCACAAAGTTATACTCCACTTTGTCAGCACCGATAAACTCGACTATCGGCGTATCAGAAAGCTCAGTATCCAGATATTTTGAAAGCTCCGTCGCCGTCAACAAGGGCGGTAACTACCGCCTTGCCTGTCAGCTCTGTGAAGTCTATATGCTCGGAAATATTATCAAAGTCAGCCTTTGCTTTGTCCCCTGTGACCTTGATATCGTCCATATCAGAATAGACAATGTATGAAAGCGTATCGGCAATTATTGCAGGCAGACCGCTATGTATCTTGCGTATCTTTTCATTCTCGGGGACACTGCTCCAGAATGAATTTGTGCCTAAGTTAAGCTGACGAAAGAACTGTGAAAGTTCTGCGGCGTCACCACGATACCAAAGCTGCGACCTTATCACATCTGTCATAAAACCTGTTTTCTCTGTTATAGTTATGCTGTATTCGGGTGCAGGCTGGATATCAAGCCAGTTTCTTATCATATTTTTCACCTTGCTTCCTATGCTGAATTTAGTCAATCTTCACACTTCCTATCTTGTCACGATACGGCAGCCAAGCATACTGACAGGAATTGATAAGGTGGTCATTGCCGTCCTCAGGCTCAGCCTTATCCTCCTTCCAACTGTATATGTTAAGCTCGTCTGCGTACTCCTTGCAATGCTCAAGGATATAAAAATCACCTGCCGCCAGCCAAGCTGACTGCAAGTGTATTCGGTCGATTATTTTCGTTTTCTTGAATGCCGGGATAAAATTATATATGCTGCCTGTGAGCCGCCCGAACTTCTGACATTCAAGTATGGTCGCCTGATCTGCGCTGTCGATATACACATCTCGTGCAAAGCCCCACGTCCTGCGGTTTTTCTCCAAGAATACTGTAAATATCTTTGGTATGTCAGAGGGTGTGAGAGGCACTTGTCTGTCACGATTGTTATACACTTCCTCGTCAAGAGTAACGCATTTTCTGTCAGCCGTTATGCCCACAAAGGTGAATGCTATGGTATCAGGTGAGGATTGCGAGTAAGCGGTGTCAAGTCCGGCTGAGAAGTACACATAATTGAAAGCTTTCGCCTGCTCTGCTGTCAAGATATTTCGCTTTTGCAGGTCAAACACAAGCCCTGTTGCACGTCCTCTCAGACCGAGTATCTTGTTCTTATACAGCTTTGTGCCTTTCGGAGCGGCAGCCATTTTCCGTTTGATATCCTCATCAGTAAGTGAAAGATTATCACGAAAAGTAAAGAACCAGTACCGCCAATTGGGTACAGGTTCTTCTGTAAGCTCTTTCATTATCTCCGCAGGCACGTCACAGGCGTACTTACTATACGGACGTGAGCGGTTTACAAATTCTTTGTACACAGGTAGTGAGGGGTCGTCAGGGTTGAGGGTCGCCATAAGGTAATCGTTACGGGTTGACATCTCACGGACAAACTCGATATCAGCGGTATTTATCTCGTTTATCTAGCATTTTGCAGGCGTCTGCTTTCGCATACTTCTTTTGCGCGTGTATCCTGCCTTTTATAGCACTCTGAACGGTGTTGCCGCTCTGAGCATAGTATTCTGCAAATTTCTTTTGCCGTGCTGTCATGAGAGGCACCGTCCTTTCTTTAGGGTATGAAAAAAGCCCCGATTTAGTGGGGCTTTGAACACTCAATATTATTAATTTTATTGGTTATATTTCGATCTATCCAAAACAACTTTTAAATCGCCAAAAATAACCGTGGTTCCGTTATTATATATTTTTGCAATGCCACATATAGCATTTGTATCTCTTCTATACAAACCCTCAGGGTCATAGTAATCCGTAGTTTCAAAAAATCTGACTATATAAGGGTCTTCATTATATTTATTCTTCATATAATTTATCATTTTGTCATAACAAAATTGATATTTTAATCATCAAAATCATCTACAATGCTAACCTCTTGGGCATATTTATAGCCTTCTTTATGAATTTGACTATCTAACTGCGTTATAGTTTCATTGCGTAATCCTTCCACTAATTCTTCAAGTGCTGTTTTGTTGAAGTTTGATTCTGCTAATAAATAATCTTTAAACATTCCTTTTAGCTGATCTTCGCAATTACAACATATGCAATTTCCATTCTCAAATCCATCATAAAATATTCGGCTTTTTGCCTGTTGTCCACATAAAAAACATTTTGTAGTAAGTTTATTGCTTTGATGTTCCTCCATTTTAAACGGTTTATTACCATTAAATTTGACTACCAAGTACAATCACTCCTCATAATAATATTTCTTAAATAATATCACTAATCAGAGCGAAAATCAACGAAATGCACCGAATTTCTATTTACTGCATAAAACACAATTGTATTTTTTATGCAGTATATCAAGAGTTCGACATTTATGAACTTTTTGCGACGCAACGCAAAAAGCGACCGCAAAATGCAGCCGCCCTTGTGAAAATATTTTAAGGAGTTAAGTAAATGTTGGAGCAGATGTTGAGCTGGCTCGCTCTCGACCTGCATAAGCCCCTTTACGGGGCTTAGAAAATTGGAGGTGACTTCAATGAAAGTACAAGTCTGAGGTACATCTACACTTTCCTCAGTTTAAATTATAACATAGGTAAAACGCACAAACCGCACAACTTTCACTTTTCTTGCAAATATCTTTGAATTTTCATTCGCACTCCGCTCTCTGACATTCTCCCACCACTAACCTGCATAGCTATCTGCAAGTACGTCTTACCCTTGATGAATTTCAGCACGAACATTCGCCGTGTCTGATAGTCCTCTATCCCCTTGATAAACTCCTCCACAGACCTCTGCTCACGCTCTAGTCGAGCCTGCTCGCACAGCAGTGAAAGTGTATCACCGCTTGGTAGAAAGCCGTCTATGCGTGTGCTGTGTGGCGTGTAGGACGGCGGAGTGCATACGCTGATACTGTCGGCAACGTACTTGCCCGAAAGCTCCGCCTTGATGTCCTCAATGGCTGAGGCGTTCCTGCGGTAGGCTTTCAGGCGTGACATGGTCATAGGGTCGTTTCTTTCCATAGGCTCTCTCCTCTCTTATTCCCAGCACAACATACCCATTCTTTATTCCCCAGCCGTTGAGGATATATGTTATCTTGTATGTATGTTCTGATATCTCATGTTTTGCGTGTTCTCTTACTGTGCCGTCTGAGCTACGATAAGACGTTCCGTCAGTCGGTATAAATCTTATCAGATCTCCTGTCTGAAAACCTCTGTCATTCTTTCTGACTTCGAAAGTTTTCTCACCGCTCAGAACAGCGTCACAAAAGTCTATGCTAAGTTTCAGATTATGTGTTTTCATTTTTACCCCTCCTATAAACTCATCTGACTATCATCATAGTCAACTTTCTTCGTTGTCAGTCTGCCGTTATAATCAGGGTAGCTGTTCAACCTTTTGTACCTTTCGCTAGTCTTGTCAGCCATAAAGCGATTGTCCTGTTCAGGCGGCGTTGGCAGGTAATACTCCTGTGGGATTTCCAAATCGTTAGCCGTGCAGATATCCAGAATGTATCGCTTGTATGCCAGAACGTGGTTTCTGCACAAATTGGCATTACAGCCGTCAGGTACCATGACGGGTCACTGCAGCCATGCTCGATAATGGACTTGTACCGCTCTATCGACTTCACGAGTTCTGCCGAATACTGTTTTAACATTTCTTCGGGCGTTTTGTCCTTTGCCATATTATCCCTCCTCACACCTCAACTCTTCCAGCCTACAATACACCAACGTATTGCCGCAAGTCTTGTCAGCGATCTCCGCCTGATAAAAGAACTGACCTGTCTTACTGCTCTTGCGGATAATGCACCCTGTCAGCTCGTAGCAGTCAGAGCCGTTGTAGCTCACCCTGCGTCCGAGACTCTTCTTTACTTCATGTATCGTCATAGCTCCTCTATCCTCACATAAATGCCAGGTATGTCCGCCCAGAACTTCTCGCATATCTCACTTGCCACAAGCTGGTCGTCTGTCCAAAAGCCGCATAGTGTCATGCAGTCCTTGAACATCTTCTGCAGGTTGTCTGTGTCAGGCTTGCTGATCTTGTACTCTCCGTCCTTGTGTTTGCCGTCATTAGGAAACAGCCACTTTGTTACCAGCCTTATCCCACAGATGTACTTCTCAGGCGGTCTGTGCCTTGCAAGGTTTGCCGTGAGCTTTTCTTTTGCCTCCTTTGACTTCGGGTGGATCATAAAATATTGGCTTGCCGTTTCTTACCGCCACCTTGTGTTCCTGTGCTGTAGCTGTCGGCGGTATCATTGCCATAAAAAATTCAGTCATTGTTATCTGCTCCTCTCGTGCAGTCGGGTATTACTGCTAGTAATATTCTTGTCCGCTGTTTCTAGCGGACAAGATATATATTACGTAATATATGTTTGTCTGTCCGTCCGACAAACTCGGTAATTTTCGATATTGTCCGACAAGAAAAAAGTTCGATTTTGTCCCTGACACTTTTCGATTTTTTCCTGTCTGTCTAAAGTTCAAAAAATTCGATTTTGTCTTGTCTGTCTACTGAGCTTTTAAGCCACATTCTCCCTCTTCTATCCAAAAGCCACCATGCTCTTTGAGGTATCTTCCAACGGTCTTTTCGCTCTTTCCTATGTACTCCGCCAGCTCAGAAATACGGCACTTGCCGTTCTCCTGCACGCCGCTGAAAGCAGTTTCAATGCTCTCCTTGCGCTCCTTGCTGCGGTCTTCATTAGTCTTCTTCTTGCTGAAATTCTTTTTCCAATTCGGTGTGATGTCCTCTACCTCGCAGTCTTTAAGCACGCCCACAGTATCCTCTCTGTGAACAGGATAATCAAACCACATATTGAGGGGGGGAGCAACTTAGCCTTGTCTATGTCGGTCATCATAAGCTTGTATGAGTTCGGGTGCAGGTACTTGTGCGTTATCTCAAGCATTTTTGACGGCGTAACAAGATCGTCCTGTGAACAAAGGTCATCAGTATTTCTGTAAAATCTCCTCATCCAGTTCTCACAGATACGGCAAACAGTTTCGTCCTCCTGCTGCTTGTAAAGGCTGTCTGAAATGTCAAGCTCTGAAAGGTCAAGAAGTGCGTCAGGGTCACGGGCGAATACTCCTGAACCGCTGGCTCTGTCCATTGAACGCTTACCGCCCTGCGCTCCCTTTGAGTGGTGGTGGCAGTATATGACCGCACAGCCAAGCTCTGTGCATACCTTGTCAAACTGGTTGCAGAAGTGAGCCATTTGGTCTGCTGAGTTCTCGTCACCTGTTATGACCTTGTAGATAGGGTCTATTATTACAGCAATGTAATTCTTCTTGCTTGCTCGGCGTATAAGCTTTGGTGCAAGCTTATCCATTGCCTTGAAACGGTGCAGACAAGATGCTCTGTCAAGCTCTAGGTTGACGTATAGTATCTTTCCTTTGGTGCATTGCCAGCCAAACCACTTGACACCCTCAGCTATCGCCACGCACATCTCGATAAGTGCATAAGACTTGCCTGCCTTTGACGGACCTGCAATGAGCATTTTGTGACCCTGTCTGAGAACACCGTCAATAAGTGGCGGAGCAAGCTCAGGCAGGTTATCCCACTCAGCACTCAGGCTCTCAGGGTCGGGGAGATCATCATTGATACTTTCTATGTAATCTTTCCATTCCGAAAAGCTTTCTTTGCCTATGTTCTTGTCAATAATGAACTGTTTCTTGCCGTTTCTCATTACACCCGGCATATGGCTAAGACGTGAGGGATTGCGGTTTTGTTTATCTATGTCAAGGCACTTTCCTTGCAGACCTGTAAAGAAAATCAACACGCCTGCGGTATTCATCATAGTTGGGAGCGTCTATCTTGACGATAGCGTGAACGCTCTTCCCACCGCTGTATACAAGCACAGCGATAGGAAGTTCAAGCTCTCTCATCACAGCGTTCTGCTGTTCTATTGGCATACTGTCGCTTTCAACAAGAGCATAGCGGTAGTCTGTTACATTCTCGTTCTTTACGCCCTTGCCGTCAAGAGGATTGAAGCGGATCCACGCTCCGGCTTCTTCCTTGTAGTCGCCAAACACCGCACCAATGTCGCCGTTACATTCGCGGGTCTATGTATTCAAGCATTTTAAGCAAATTTGTGTTATCCATTCACTTCTCCTTAGTTCTCAGGTGTGTATGTTTTCGGGTCGATATCTCTCGGCACTCTCCAACCATTGGCAGAAATACGAGCTATCATCCTGCTTGCACTGTCAAAGCTCCAAGAGCCAACGTGCTCAAAGCCCTTGCTTTCAAGCAGCCGTATCTGCTTTGGAGTGGTAAGTCCTGCATTGCGGCGCTTTTCAAGTCGGTCAAGGATAAGCTTTGCCTTGCCTGCGTTGTCTATATCGTCAGGGAAAATGCCCAGCTTTTCAAGCTTTGCTTTCTGCTTGTCGGTAGCAGGAGCACACTCCCAGCCAAAAGCAGGAACGTAAGAGGACAAGTCCTCAGCCTGTATTGACATTTCATACTGCAAAGGGTCAACAAGCTTGCGTGTTTTCATTTCTTTGAGCTGCTTTGCCAAAGACTCTTCACGCTGTGCCACAACGTCCTCGCTTGCCTGTTTTTCTGCCTCTTCGATATCTACTGCACAGCCTGCCTCATTGGCAAGGTTTTCGGTCATTTTCTCAGCGACCTCTTCATTCTGACAGATAAGATGTGCATATAAAAAGCTCGTGGCGTTCTGTGTGCCACAGAAAGTCAAGCAGTAAAAGCTCTGTCTTTCCATCGCAAAGTCTTGTGCCTCTGCCTACCATTTGACAGTAAAGTCCACGCACTTTTGTTGGTCTTAGCACGATAACGCAGTGGTGAAGTCATAGTCCCCCTCAGGGAGCAGAACAAAGTCCCCACCCTCGTTGACTATCTCATCTTCCCAGCCGTATTCCATAAAATTATCCATAGTGTTGTCCTCCTTTTTTAAAATGGTACTTTCTGATTTTCTCTAATAAGCGGCAGCATTTGCTCCCAAGCGCCTATCAGACAGCCCTGCACGAAGTCGTCAGGATAGTTTGTGATAGGAGTATCATAAGGGAAATAGTTTCTCTGCGATACCACAAGACGTATATCCGATTCGCTTACGTTGTTGGCTCTCATAAGGTCTGCAAGTGCTTTCGGTATGCCATCAGGGATAACGATAGGCGGTGGTGCAACGTCCTCAAAGCCGCTGAGATCTGTAAGGGGTTCTTCTGCCTTTGGTGCAGCTGTCGGCTGAGCCTGCTGCAATGTCACTGCGTTTGATGTCTTATGAGGTGGCTGCGGTGCTGTTTCGGCTGTGCAAGCTGCTCTTGCACACGTCTTGGCATCGGCACAGGCTTAG
>VOFI01000270.1_pt1 | contig 124001 bp, 121 predicted proteins | sample 5384131 | NCBI WGS metagenome assembly VOFI01 (sample SAMN12384728, study PRJNA508395) | human gut metagenome | isolation source: healthy gut H | host: Homo sapiens | reverse complement strand
CGCAGACGTTAGTGTTTGTTAGATTGCCCCCGTCGCTACCTCCATGAAGTGTTTTTCCGCGTGTCTCTTTCTCGTGTGTTCAGCTATCCATCCCGCTGTTGCTTCAACGAATGTTCCGTTGCTCCGGGATGCGGCGCTGCATTTGTCCTTCCTGAGAATTCTGGTGGAAGATCCTGTGACCAAAATTATTCCCCAGTTGCTGCTGGGGATGTCATGCGTTTATGAAGATCAGCTTGGGGCCCTGTTTTTTATGAAGAGGCCCCGGAAGAGCTTGTCTGCACGGATTCAACGGGAAGAAACCTGAAGATTTACAGGGTTTCCGCCGATGCAACCAAGGCGTCCGGCGTGGGACACGGTGATCCCGTCTGGTTTGCCGTCGCTATCCAGCGCCCTGATCCCGGTGCGGAGTGGGTGCGCCTCCGGGGATTTCTTTTGTGCGCTTTTGCTGATGACCTGGTGGAGCTGCCCGCTGTAGTCCTGCCTCTGCTGGAGGAAGGAACCAGGGTGGAATTGCCTCTTGAAAAGCCGCGGAAGGACAAGGTGGCCCTTACGCTGGAAAAAAAAACTTTAACCGCTGGAATCTGAAGGTGGAGGGAAGGAGTGATTTTTATTTCAATTCCATGAGTGTCAGGGAGGAAAACGGGCTTCCCCTGAAAGGCCGCGGCGATTTGAACAGCCGGGGCAGGAAGATGCGCATGTGGGGGAAGGATTACCGTGTTTCCGCCCGCTGCCGCTCCTTGCGCGTGGTGGTTTCCTATTGGAATAAGCGCATGTTCCGCAAGGTGCCCGTAGATATGAAGATCGGCCTGGGAGGGGCTGCCATTCCCGGCTGTTAGTCCGAATAAGCAGATGAAATGGTTTGTCACAATCGCCTGCTGGTGTGCGGGAACGCTGATGGCGGCGGATGTTCCCATCAAGAGCGCTTCTTATTCCGGCACCAGCTTGAAGGGCCCCGTCATCGGGCTGTCTTCCATGGGACTGGTGAGGGGGGAGCCTTTTTAATTTCACCAAGACAGGCATCGTGCTGTATTGCGTGTTTCCCGGTTCTGAAATGCTGGCTCCGGAACAGCCGGAACAGGAATTGACGGCTGTCGATTCCAATGGCGTGCGTCTGAGGGTGCGCTCCGTCCGTCTATGGGAAGGGGTTATTGAGGACAAGGGCTTGAGGCGGGTAAACGTGAGCCTTAATTTAAAGGATGTTCCTTCTCCGGGAGCCCGCTGGATTCAGGTGAGCGGCACTCTTTTTCTCCCTTTGTGCCAGGGTCTGGAATCTCTGGATTTCGGGATGGTGGAATTGAAGGAGAGCGGAGTTTCCATTCCGGTGCCGGACCCTATTGCCGTGGAATGGAAGTTCATGGTGTATTCCGAGGTGTATTCGGAGAAGATGTTCCGGGCGGAGGATTTTGTGTTTCACGATGTGAAAGGCGCAAGATTGAAGCCTGTCCCTACCTGCGACCATTCTTATAATGAAGACAGGGGGAAGTCCTTCCTGTTCAGGAAATCGCCCCGGTTTGTAGAAGTGGCCGCCCTGTACCAGGGGGCCTCCCGCATCAGGCCGGTTCCCGTGAATATCAAAATAGGGATAGGCGGCGTGGTGCCGGAAGTCCTTCCGGCGCCTGCGGAGGTTCCTCAGGCAGATTCCGGTTCCCGCTGATTGGTCTCCAGCTATCGCCGATTGCCTCACCATTTGAGAAGGGCGTTGCCTCCCTGGGCGAATCCGGAGAGCAGGGTGCCTGCCGCGGCGGTTTTCTGGGCTCTTGCATTGGCGCGGCCCATGTACTGTTCCATGTTCGCCCGGTTGTACAGGGACTGGGCATTCCTCATGGCTGCCGCCGCTTCATCCTGAATCCGGGTTTGCAGGCGCGTCGCCAGGGCCTGTTCCCTGACCGGCACGGAACCATCCCGGAGCAGGGAGGACTGGGCGGCGTCCAGGCGGGCGTCGCCCATTTGCCGTGTGGCGTCCTGCTGCATGCGTTTGGCATTTTCCACGCCCGTCTGTTTCTGGAGGTCCGCCTCGTTCCTGAGGGTGGCGGCGTTTGCATCCGCCGCCTGCCTGGTGGCTTCTGCACTTTTTTTCTGGGCGGACGCGGAGGCCGCGCCCGCTGCCGCCGAAGTGGCGGCCAGTGTTATCATTCCCAAAGATGCTGGATCAAATCCCATGCGCGCATCCTGATACGAAAAACGGTTCAGGCGCAAGACGCCCGAACCGTTTGACATGAATCAGGGTTTGGCACAGAAGGGTTGCTATTCAATCACGATGCTTTCAATGTTCAGCACCGGATTTTCAGGAGTGGAATGAGGATCAATGGTTCCGGTAATGATGACGGCGTCACGTTCCTTCAGCCCGTTCACACCTTTGGCGGAGTGTTTGATGGGCTGGCCCTGGTCATCCACAAATTGAACGGTCATCGTGTTGTTTTTCCGTATTTCCACCGGCACCGTTCCGGTGGACCACACTCCGCGCTCCTTCATGTTGGCCAGGAGCTGGGCCGGATCCCCGATGGTGAAGGAGGCAATATTTTTTGAGAAAACGGGTTCATCCCCCAGTACGGCTCCCTTGACGGTGACTTTATCGCCTGGCGCCGCTTTTCTGGCATCCGAGACGACGAGTGCCCGCGGGAGGCCTACCATGTTTTCCGCGAATCTCACGGCCATCTGCTGGGTGACGTTTTGATCGGAGGTGAGGGCATTCACGGTTTCCTTGGGGTTGCAGCCCATCAGGGAAACGGCGGCCATGGTCAGGGTAATGAAGTGTGTGGCTTGCATGGAATCTCCTTTTTGCTGAAAGGTTGGATTCCTTTTCACCTTCTGCCGTTCATCCTTGCCGGTAAGGAAAAGAATATTTTTCACAGGAACAAGCCGGCCGCCAGCATGAGGAGGTCCCTGAGGGCGTCCCACAGCCTTTCCGCATTGTGGACGCAGTCCGTCAAAAAAGCGGTGCAGGCTTACGGCGTTGAACAGGCGCAGCAGCACCAGGAAGAGAAGCAGGTTGGCAAAGTAAACAAGGATTAGGGAGAAGAAGGTTCCGTTGTCCGCCAGGTCCGGCTGGTCCTTGGGGATGATCCATGCCGTCCAGAACAGGTGGAAGCACCACCAGAAGCCCAGGCCGGAGTAAAGAAGGGCCTGGCAGGTGACCGTGGGCCAGAAGAGGTACGCCATCCCCAGACCAGCCCCACAGCATGGCCCAAAGAGGCAGAAAATAGGGAGAAAGGGAGATGAAGAGGTTGTTTTTATCCGTCTGGATGTATCCCCCGTCCAGATCCGCCTTGAAGGCATGGATGGAGCCGCGGCTGCAAAAGACCGCCAGCACGTGAGTCAGTTCATGGCCCAGCACGTACAGGTACAGCAGGGATGAGGTGAACAGCCTGCTGCTGCCCAGCACCACCCACACGGCCGCCCCCATCAGGGCGTACCATACGGGGATGGAGAAGAGGATGTTGAGACTGCCGGAAGCGTGGGCGAGCTGGTCGCACAGGGACATGGCCGTAATCAGGGCCAGCGGGAGCAGAAGAAGGGTGGCTACGGCGTGCCTGACGAACCGGGTTTTGCGCGGAAGGTCCATGAAGGTGAATTCCTGGCATTCGTCCTCCCAGCATTCGGAGGTGACCTGGGCGCGGTAGGTCTTGTCCCAGGCGTCACGGTTGCATTGCCTCATCATGTCGCCAAGGCTTGCCGTGGAGCGCGGCTTCCGGGCGGTTTCTGCATACCGGCGCCAGTCCTGGCGCGGCGGTGTGTGTCTGGGTGCCTTGGGCATGCGGTGGTGAAGTGCAAGGCCAGCATAAGGGGACTTCCGCATAAATGCGAACCAAATTTGCTGCTTCCGGAAAGCGGGGGAAAAAATGTTTTATGCGCGCCGGAACTTCCTGTATAATCCACCGCATGCAAGATGCTCTGCTGGTTCTGGAAACTTCCTGCGCGCAGTCTTCCGCCGCGGCATGGGGCGGAAAGGAACTGCTGTGCCGGGTGGAATGGAGAGCTGAACGCAACCATTCCTCCGCCATCTTTGAGGCGGTGCGCCAGGCGCTGGATGCCCTGGAAGGACGGTGTTTAAAGGAAATTGTGGTCGGTTCCGGGCCTGGCGCCTACGGGGGAATCCGCGTGGCTCTTGCCGTGGCGGACGGCCTTTCCCTGGTGCACGGTTCCCGCGTGGCGGCGTTTTCCTCCTGGAACGGACTGGGCATTCACGACGGGAAGGCCTGCGTGATGTCCGACGCCCGGCGCGGCGGCTGGACCTGGGGAAGGCTGGAAAACGGCATTCTGGCGGCCGCTCCGGAAGTGCTGCCCGCAGAGCAGGCCCGCGCCCGCATGGCGGAATGCCTGGAAAATGGCGTGCCCGTTTATTCCACGGAAACGGCGGAAACTCTGGCAGCCCGGGAAATGACGGGGGGCGTTCCCGTGTACCCGCATGCAGAGGCTCTGGGGGAGTCGCATGGCAGTCCCTGGCCGCGGGCCGCAGGGAGGAACTTTTGGAAGGTCCGGCGGAACCGCTGTATGTAAGGGCGCCCCCATCACCTGCGCCAAACGCCCCGCGTGGGCCGTGAAGGCGTAATTAAGGTTTGACTTTCTGGAAGATTTGTTAGACTTTTAATCGGTAATCTTCATCACTAGTAGCATTTTTTAAAACATGAGCAATGACACTTTTTCCGCACGACACACATATCCCAAAGGTTTAAAAGGAATCATAGCTAATGAATCTGCCTTGAGTGATGTGCGCGGTGAGGAAGGGCGTCTGCTGTATCTGGGCTACGATATTGATGACCTGGTGGAGATGTGCTGTTTTGAAGAAGTGATTTACCTGCTTCTCAACAAGCGGCTGCCCAACCGGGATGAACTGGAGGGCATCAAGAAGCGCCTCCGTTCCGACCGCGACCTTCCCCAGCCCATTCTGGATTTCTTTAAAACGGCCACCAAGTCCGCCCGGCCCATGTCCGCCCTCCGGACGGCGGTTTCCATGCTCGGCATGTATGACGACCGGACGAAGGATTCCGGCCAGTTGAAAGAGATAGGCCTCAGCCTCATCGCCAAGGTGCCCGTGATGGTGGCGTACTATTACCGTCTGTGCCAGGGGCTGGACCTTCCCCCCGTGCGGGAGGATCTGAATGAGGCGGAACATTTCCTGTGGCTGCTGAAAGGGGAGGAGCCGAACCGGGATGAAGCGCACATTCTGGACGTGGCCTACATCCTGCATGCCGACCACGGCATGAATGCCTCCACCTTTGCGGCGCGTCTGCATCTCTTTCAGGCCGCCATCGCCACTCTTTCAAGGCGTGATTGAAATGCTCATGGAAATTACCGCCATCAAACTGGGAAGGAAAAGATCATGGGCATGGGCCACCGCGTGTACCGTGTGCTGGATCCCCGCGCTCCGCATCTGCGCCGCATGGCCATTTTCCTCCCGGATCAGGGAACCAAAAGAATCCGCATGTCGGCGCGCTTCAACGGCGGCGCCACGGTTTATGCATCGGCATTCCCACCAGGCTGTTCACCGCCATTTTCTCCATTGCCCGCTGCAAGGTGCTGGAAATGGAGGTACGCTGAGGCCCCTGACCCAACGGGCCCCAAGGACCGCATTCCGGTGCCTACCATTGAGGAACGCCGGAGGTAATCTCCGGCGCCTTTCCTGTGTCGGCTCCCGCGCTTTTCTGCTTCTCCCTCTCTCCCTCATGAAAAATTATCCCTTCTACCTGCTGGCGGTATTCGCCGTTGTTCATTGCCCTTTGGCTTTCCCCTTCTTCCCGTTCCGTCTGGGTGGCGGAGGTGATTCCCGTGGCGCTGGCGGTTTTCCTCCTGGCGGCCGGGTTCCGGAGATTCCGTTTCAGCAACTGGTCCTACACGCTGATGTTTTCTGGCTGGCCTGCCATACGGTGGGGGCGCATTACACGTTTGCGGAAGTGCCTTTCGAGTGGTTCCGGGAGCTGGTGGGAGTCCACCGGAACCCGTTTGACCGGGTGGCCCATTTTACGGTGGGGTTTTATGCGTTTCCCGTAGCGGAGTATCTGGTGCGCAAGCAATATGCGGGGAAAGTGCTGGCGGGGATTTTCGGCCTCTTTTTCGTGATTGAATGGCAGTATGCGGTCATTGTGGGCGGGAATGACGCGAATGATTTGCTGGGCTCCCAGGGCGATATATTTGACTCCCAGAAAGACATGTTCTGCGATACCTGCGGCGCTGTCGCCTCCTGATTCTCTTTTATCTGGTGCGCCCCTGGCGGCAGAAGGGCGCGGAGACCGCTTCTTCCCCTGGCTAGGGAGCTCCTTCCATTTCCGATTGGACCGCCGCCGTTGCCGGGAAGTCCATTCATGCCCGTGGCCTGTCGTGACCGGGGCGGCAAGAAGGATTGCTCCGGTCTCCGTGTCAGATGCCGAGCTGGCGCAATCCTTCATAGAGGACAATCGCCACGGCGGTGGAGAGGTTCAGGCTGCGGGAGCCTTCTCCGGGCATCGGAATGGTCAGGGCGGTGCCCGCGTGTTCCTTCAGCATGCTTTCCGGCAGTCCGCGGGATTCCGGGCCGAAGACCAGGTAATCCCCTCCCGGAAATCCGCCTCCCAGTGGGAGCGGCGCGCCTTGGTGCTCAGGTACCAGAACCGCGCGGAGGGATCTGCCGCCTGTTTTAACTCCTCCAGGCTGTCCCAGACATGCAGGTCCACTTTGGCCCAGTAGTCCAGTCCCGTGCGCCGCACGTGCTTTTCATCCAGGCTGAACCCCAGTGGCCGGATCAGGTGGAGCCTGGATCCCGTTGCCAGAGCCAGCCGCCCCGCAGCCCCCGTGTTATGCGGGAATTTCCGGATGGAACATGACGATGTGGAAACGGGGCTGCATGAACCTATTTTCACCACAAACGCGCCTTCCGTTCAAGTGGGACTTGTCCAAAAAGTGGCAAATAATGTACGTTTCCTCCGATGAGAGACATCGTGTATTTTGACTTGGAAACCCGTCGTTCCGCAGCGGAGGTGGGCGGCTGGCACAATACGGCCGACATGCGCGTTTCCGTGGGCGTGACTTATTCTACGGCTTCCGGCAAGTACACGATTTATTCCGAGGAGATGGTGGACGACCTTATCCTGCAGCTTCGCCAGGCCGACCTGGTGGTAGGGTACAACCACGAGCATTTCGACTACGGCGTGCTTCAGCGCTATACGATGTGGAATATGATCGACATCACGAACAACCTCGATTTGTGCAAGGACATCGAACAGCGCGGCGGCGTGCGCGTCAAGCTGGATTCCGTGGCCGCCGCTTCCATCGGCTCTTCAAAAACGGCCGTGGGCACCCAGGCCCTCAAGTGGTGGGCGGAATACGTGCAGACGGGAAATACGGACCTGCTGATGGATATTGCCCGCTATTGCTGTTTTGACGTGAAGGTGACGCGGGATGTCCACTGGTACGGGGCGGAGCACGGTTTCATCCGTTATGACGACAAGAAGGGCGGCCAGGTGGAGTTGCCCGTGGATTGGAAGTTATAGTCCCTTTCCCGCGGCGGCTTTTCTATAGGGTGTTCCCGCTCACTCCGGCAGAATACAGAGCGGAGAGCAGGGAAACGGGAACGGCCTCCGGAAAGGAAGAAGCGGACGGCGTTGATTAACGGCGGTTGATGCGGGCCACTTCCCGCTGGGCTTCCCGCATTTCCACGCGGGCCTTCAGGTCATAGCGCTGGTCGCGGTGGGTCTTGCCTTTGCCAAGGCCCAGCGCCAGTTTTACCTTGCCGTTTTTCCAGTACAGCTTGAGGGCGACCAGGGAACAGCCTTTTTGGGAGGTCTGCTGTTCCAGTTTGAAAATTTCCCGTTTGTGGAGCAGCAGGCGGCGCGGGCGGCGCGACTGGTGCTGAAAGAACTCTCCGGCAGTTTCCCACGGCTGGATGTCGCAGCCGTACAGGAGCATCTGGCCGTTTTCCACTCTAGCAAAGGAATCGGCGATGTTCACCTTGCCGGCGCGGATGGATTTGACCTCCGTTCCCTTGAGTTCCATGCCGCATTCGTAGGTGTCCAGGATTTCGTAATCCCGGCGGGCTTTCTTGTTGGTGGAGATGTCGGAGCTCATGACTGGAGGGGGAGGGATGAAAAGGCCCCGGGCTGGAAGAGCCGGGGGCCTGGTTGAAGAGGGGATGTTCCGTGCGGAAATCCGGGCCGGAACGGCAATAAGGGGGACGTGCTTTTTACTGGCTGTCTTCCTGGAGACTGTCGGATTCCGCATGATAGACGAGCTTGCCTTCAACGATCTCCGTCAGGGCAATATTCGCGTTGCCCATGTGGGGGGTGGTGGGGACCAAGGGAGCGCGGCCATTGTTGAGCTGGGCAACGCGGCGGGAAACCACGTTGATCAGCATCTGGGGCTCGGGAATGATTTTGGCGGCTTGTTCGACGAGTTCGGCTTTCATGTAAAAAGGTCTAGGTAGGATATCCTGATGCGGAAAGACATATACAGGCTGCGCCTCCCCCTAATCAAGCCTATATTACGGCATGAGCTCCCTTCGTTCACGGGAGTCCAGCTCCTTCCACGCGCCGGGTTCCAGGCCGGACAGGGTGAACCTCCCGATCCGGACGCGCAGGAGCCGGAGCGTGGGAAAGCCGATGGCGGCGGTCATGCGCCGCACCTGGCGGTTTTTTCCTTCCACGAGCGTCAATTCCAGCCATGAGGTGGGAATGGCTGCGCGGTAGCGGACAGGAGGATTGCGGGGCGGTACGTCCGGCTCTCCGTGCATGGGGCGCACCCGGCAGGGCAGCGTGCGGTACCCCTGGATGGAGAGGCCGCCGCGTTCCAGAGGAAGCAGGTCCGTGGCGGAAGGAACGCCTTCCACCTGGCTCCAGTAGGTTCTGGGATGCCGGTTGGAGGGGTTCAGGAGGCGGTCCACCAGGGCTTTCTCATCGGATAAAAGCAGCAGCCCTTCCGAATCCGCGTCCAGCCTGCCGACGGGATACACGCCGGCAGGAAAGCCGAACTCGGCCAGTGTCCGGTGGTGGGGAGCCTCCTGCGTGAATTGGGAAAGAACCCCGTAAGGTTTGTTAAACGCCAGAATCATGCCGTGCGCGGCAAGCGTAGCATGGGGCGCCGTCTTTGGCACGAGAAATTGAAGTGGCTTGACTTGCCTGCGCCGGGGAAGGAAAGTAACCCCATGCATGGAAAAATGGCAGGTTTTATCCTGATGCTGGCGTGCTGCGCGCCCGGCTGGGTTCAGGCGGCTCCGGATGCAGGAGAAGTGAAGGCGAAGATCGCGCGGAAAATCTGGCAGAATGAATGCGCCGGAACAGTAAAGGGGCTGGTTTCCTGGAACCGGGGGGAGGCGTTCCCCTCCCTGGGCATTGGGCATTTCATCTGGTTCCCCACCGGGATTACGGAAAGGTTTGAGGAAAGCTTTCCCTCCTTTGTCCAGTTTTGCCGTAAGAGGGGAGCACGCGTTCCGGAATGGTTTTCCGGCGCGGCCCCGTGGCGCACCAGGGCGGAATTTGAAGCGGCGGACGTACGGGGCGGCCTTCCTGAACGGATGCGCCAGTGGCTGTCCAGCCCGGCGGCCCTGCAAATGCAGGCGGATTTCATTATTGCCAGGTCCGTGGCTGCCCTGGGGCGCATCAAGAGCCAATCCCGCCGTCCGGCGGAAATGGCTGCCCGCTACAATGCCGTGGCGACGGCGCCCAACGGCATGTATGCCCTGATTGATTACGTGAATTTCAAGGGGGAGGGAACCAACCCCGCGGAACAATACCGGGGGCAGGGATGGGGGCTCAGGCAGGTGCTGGAGGAGATGCGCCCGGCCTCTCCCGGACAGCCTGCGGCGGTTGAGTTTGCGGAGGCGGCCAAAAGGGTGCTCCAGCGTCGCGTGGACAACAGCCCGCCGGCCCGCGGAGAGACGCGCTGGCTTGCCGGATGGCGGAACCGGTGTGATTCCTATAAGAGAAGCCTGTGACGAATTCCTTTCCCGGCGGAAAAGACCAGTTGCGCAATTATCCTTGACCTGCCGGGGATTAGGGTGTAATTCCCTCACTTCATCCTGAAACTTCGCTAATTTTATGCCAAACACTCAAGAAGAAACAACGCTGATTTGCTGAAACCCGATTGCGTGCGGAAAAACCTTTCCGGCACCATTTTGAAACGTTTTTTGTCCGAAGGGTTTCGCCTGCGCGGCATAAAGATGATTCAGCTTGACGAGCCGGTGCTCCGGGAACATTACGCCCATATTCTGGACCTTGTCGTCAATGGGGAACCGCTTTTCCCGAAACTGCTTGATTTCATGACCAGCTCTCCGGTCATCGCCATCGCCCTGAAGGGGCCCGGCGTCATTGTACGCGTGCGCGAACTGCTGGGGCCCACCAATTCCCAGAAGGCGCAGAAAGGCACCATCCGCGGCGATTACGGAACGGACAGCATGATGAACATCTGCCATGCTTCCGACAGCCGGGAATCCGCCGCCGTGGAACTGGTGAGATTCTTCCGGGAAGAAGAGCTGTTTGACAGCCTTAACTAAGGTTTTATCCTTTTTTCCCTCCGGTTTGTGACGGGCCGCGGCTGTAAAACGGCTGCGGCCTTTGCCGTACCGGGAAGCGCCTTTATGGAAAGGAAGGGAGTGCCGGAGATTGGGAGGACGGGCCGGAGGCTCCGGGGAGGAGGGAAGGAGAGGGAGCAGCGGATTACTTTTCCCAGGGAGTGGTCAGGTAAAGGAAGGCCTTTTTCATGCGGTAGGCCTCCCGCATGAAGCCGTCCAGGATGTTGTTGCAGCTCTGCTTGGAAAAGGAATAGCCGTAAACGCGCTTGATGGCGGCGTCTTCGCTGTGCTGCTTCTGGCGTTTTAATTCGGCGTCCATGTCCCGGCGTTCCACATTGGGGGCGCTCAGGTTGTCGCCGTGCCAGCGGAAATCCGCCAGTAGCCTGTTGTAATGGACAAACTTTTTTCCGGCACGGCCCAGGCGCGCGTAATATTCCCCGTCCATATCGTAGCGGAACCGTTCGTTCAGCAGAAACCCTTCTTCAATCGTGGTGCTCCGGCGCAGGAACAGTGCGGTGGAGGCCAAGTAAGTTCCGTACCAGATGTGCATGTTCAGGCTGTAGGGAAGGGCTTTCATGGGCCGCTGGAGGGCTCCGTCCGGGCCGATGAAGTTCCAGGCGCCGTGCACGATGTCCGCATCCGGCTGGGAATCCGCAAAAGCCTTGACCGCAGCCAGAGCGCCCGGCAGCAGCCGGTCGTCCGTATTCAGCCACATGACCCACTTGCCGCGTGCCTTGCGGAATCCGCGGTTGATGCCTTCCGACATGCCGGAATCCTTTTCCACATGGAGTTTCAGGTGCGGATAGGAATTCAGGATGTCCAGCGTTCCGTCCGTGGAGCCGGCATCCTGGATGATGTGTTCAAAAGTGGCTCCTTCCTGGTTCTTGACGCTTTCAATGCACTCCCGCACGTACCTGGCGTAGTTATAGCTGGGCGTGACGATGCTGAAATCCGGTTCGGTATCCATGGGGAGGGCTAATTGGAAGGATCGATGGAGCGTTCCCTGGCAATGTAAATGGGGCGCTTTTTAACTTCCGTATAGGTCTTGGCCAGGTACTGGCCCAGGATGCCCAGGCACAGCAGAACGATGCCTCCCATCAGGCAGAAGACGCACACCATGGAAGTCCAGCCGTAGGCGGAATGGGGCCAGATCAATTCACGGATCGTCAGGACAATGATGGAAAGGAAGGAAATGAAGGAGAGGAGCACCCCCATGATGGAAGCCAGCGCCAGGGGAGCGGTGGAAAAGGCCACGATGCCTTCAATGGAATACAGGAACAGTTTGAAGAAAGACCACTTGGTTTCTCCGGCTACCCGTTCCACGTTCTCGTATTCAAACCATTTGGTGCGGAAGCCCACCCATTCGTACAGCCCCTTGGAAAAGCGGTTGTATTCCTTCAGGGAAAGCAGGGCTTCCAGCACGGGGCGCGTCATCAGCTTGTAATCCCGGGCCCCGTCCACGATGTGCGTGTCCGATATCCGGTGAATCGTCTTGTAAAAAGGCGCGCGCGAAAAAGGACCGCAGCAGCGGTTCCCCTGCCTGGTGACGCGGCGCGTGCCTGCGCAGTCGTATCCTTCCCTCCTCGATGGCTTTCACCATCTCCGGAAGCAGGGAGGGAGGATCCTGAAGGTCCACGTCCATGACGGCCGCGTAATCTCCCGTAGCGGCTTCCAGCCCCGCATAGATGGCGGCTTCCTTCCCGAAGTTGCGGGAAAAGGAGATGAATTTCACCTCCGGGGAATGCTCTGCCAGTTTCTTGACCATTTCCAAGGTATGGTCCGTGGAACCGTCATCCACGAAGATGAGTTCCAGGGCATAGGCCGCCAGGTGTTCCTTGAAAACCCGGTCTACTTCTTGCTTGAACGCCGGAATGGCCTGTTCTTCATTCAGGCAGGGAACAATCAGGGAAATGCGTTTCATGGCAATGCCCGGATCATACGCCAGAACCTGTCCGGATGCCAGCAAATAGTGCCCTGTACGCAGAGCGGCCTTCCTCCGCCGGAGAGGGAGGAAGGCTGCCGGAAAAAAGGGCCGTTCGCGGAGAAAAAGGAAGCATCAGAACTTCGGCAGGTTGCCGATGTCGTCTTCGTTTTCAGGGGCATGCGGGTCTTTGAGATCGCTGTCCCCGTCCTTGCCGAAGGACCAGAAATCATAATCCGGATTCAGGCCGTTGCCCATTTTCAGGTTCTTGGCATTGGCGGATTTGGTGGGGATGGCCTGCTCGCTGCCCAGGCGGTAGCGGTAGGGGGAGCCCCACGGGTCCGCCAGAATGTAGAGGGTGACCGGCCTTCCGTCCTTGCTTTTCACGTGGACTTCCCGGACGGTCGGGTTGCTCTTGGGCTGGGTGGCGGGGTTCAGTTCGTCATTGTAAATGGTGGTATCCCCCTACCGGGCACGCCTTCATTCTTGTGGTCCCCGAACAGGGCCATGTAAACGACGTTGGAGCTGTATTCCTCACCGTTTGCCACGGCCACGCCGTGATTGTTGAAAGGGGCTTCCGTACCGTAGGGGTAGCGGTCATGGTCGCTGTGGTAGCTTTCCAGCCCCATTTCAATCTTGCGGACGATGGATTCCGTGGCCTGCTCGTTCTTTCTGGTTTCAAGCCAGGTGTAGATGGAGATGGTCAGCGTGGCCAGCACCACGATGATGACCATCACCACCAGGATTTCCATGAGGGTGAAGCCCTTTGCCACCCGGAGGCGGCTGTATGCGGAGCGAATCTTCATCTGGTTCTGCGTAGGGAGGTTAACCCATTTTTTCAATGACCTGCAGTAGGGGCAGGAACATGGCGAACACGATGCCGCCCACGACCACGGCCAGGAATACGATCATGATGGGTTCCAGCATGGAGGTCATGGCTCCCACGGCATTGTCCACTTCATCATCGTACACGTCCGCGATCTTGAGGAGCATGTCCGGAAGCTGGCCGGTTTCTTCACCCACGTCCACCATGGAGATCACCATGGGCGGGAAGAGCTTGGAGGAAGACATGGGCGTTACCACGGATTCACCTTCCTTCACGGAGTCATGGATGAGGCCGATGGCGTCTCCCACGATCATGTTGCCGGCGGTATCCTTGGTGATGGTAAGCGCCTGGAGGATGGGAACGCCGGAGGTCACCAGCGTGCCGAAGGTACGGGCGAAGCGGGCGATGGCGCTCTTGCTCTGCACGTTGCCGATGACCGGCATGGTCAGCAGGGCGGAGTCAATCTTGCGGCGGCCGTTGGGCGTCTTGCTCATGGCCGTGAAGATAGCGTACAGGATGGCGACGACGGCGGCCAGAATGACGGCGTTGGGCACGAATAATGGCGCGGCCATGAACCAGTCACTGATGCCGAACACGAATTCGGAAATGGCGGGAAGCTCCTGGTTCTGTTCCGCGAACATCGCCTTGAATTTGGGAACGATGACCAGCATCAGGAAGATCACGATGCCCACCGCAATGAACAGCACGATGGAGGGGTACACCATGGCGGAGATCACCTTGCTCTTCAGTTTCTGCGCCTTTTCCTGGTATTCCGCCAGGCGGTTCAGCACGACTTCCAGCACACCGCCGAGTTCACCGGCCTTCACCATGTTCACGAACAGGCGGTCAAAGATTTTGGGATGCTGGGCCAGGGCTTCGGAGAAGGTGGAGCCGCCCTGCACGGAATCGCCCAGGGCTTCAATGGTCACGCGCAGGTTGGGGTTCGCCTCCTGCTTGGCCAGCACGTTCAAGCTCTGGAGCAGGGGAAGCCCTGCGTCAATCAGGGTGGCGAGCTGGCGGGTGAAAATCATCAGGGCCTTGGCCTTGATTCTGCCGCCCAGCCTGCCTTTTTTTTCTTGCCTCCCTTGGCCTTCTTCTTGGCGGCGGGCGTTTGCTGAATCTTGCCTTTTCCCGCTTCTACGATCTGGGTGGGGTACAGGCCATGCGCCCGGATGGATTCCATGGCCTCCGCTTCGGAATTGGCCTCCAGGGTACCCGTTTTCTGGTCGCCTTTATGGTCAAGTGCTGTATATTGATATTTAGGCATATATGTGGTGTTTTAAGTGTTTTCTGCTTGGTGGTTGAAATGGTGGGTGCGGTATCCGGCTGTCCATTAAGTATACTTCAGCACTTCTTCAATGGTGGTATTGCCGTCGTAAATGTTTCTCAGGCCGTCTTCACGCAGGGTGGACATGCCCATTTCAATGGCCTTCTGCTTCAGCACCACGGAGGGCGCGCGGTCCGTAATCATGTCCCGCAGGGTATCGTTGATATCCAGAAGCTCGTAGATCCCCTTGCGGCCCTTGTAGCCGGAGTTGGAGCATTTGTCGCAACCGCGGCCCGTGAAGAAAAATGCTTGTCTCCCAGTTCATAGGGAGACACGCCAAGCTGGGAGAGGATGGTGGAGGAGGGTTCATACGGCGTGCGGCAGTCCGGGCAGATGGTGCGCACCAGGCGCTGGGCCAGCACCCCTTCCAGGGAGGCTGCCACCAGGAAAGGTTCGCAGCCCATGTCCACCAGTCGCGTAATGGCGCCGGCGGAGTCGTTCGTGTGCAGGGTGGAGAGCACCAGGTGGCCCGTCAGGGATGCCTGGATGGCGATCTGGGCGGTCGCCATGTCTCGCATTTCCCCCACCAGAATGCGGTCCGGGTCCTGTCGCAGGAAGGCGCGGAGCACCATCGGGAAATCCAGGCCAATAGCTTCATTGATCGGGATCTGGATAATGCCGTCGATGTCGTATTCCACGGGGTCCTCCGCCGTCAGCACCTTGGAATCAATGGTATTGATTTCCCGCAGGGCGGCATACAGCGTGGTGGTCTTGCCGGCGCCGGTGGGACCGGTGACGATGAAAATGCCGTTGGGTTTGTGGACCGTATCCAGAATATATTCATGAATATGCGGGGGGAGCCCCAGGTTGTCCAGGTTCAGGTTGACGGAAGAGCGGTCCAGCACGCGGAGCACCACGGATTCACCGTACTGGGTGGGCAGGGAGGAAACACGCATGTCCACCGCCCGGTTCCCTATCTGCTTGACGATTCGGCCGTCCTGCGGAACGCGGCGTTCCGCGATGTTCATGTTCGCCATGACCTTGACGCGGGAAATAACCGGGACGGACAGGTGAACGGGCGGCGGCTGCATTTCATAAAGGGAGCCGTCCACGCGGTAGCGGATTTTGAATTCCTTTTCAAAGGGTTCAAAGTGAATGTCGGATGCTTTTTCCTTAATGGCCTGCGTGATGACCAGGTCCACAAAGCGAATGACGGGCGCGGCGGCGGAATCTTCCGTTTCATTGTTGACCTGCATGTTGTTGAGCTCCTGCATCAGGTCCGTCATGGCGGCGGATTCCCCGCCGTACAGTTCGTTGATGCGTTCGGAAATCTGGTAATCCGGAGCGATGAGGACGTGGATGTCCTGGCCGAGGGCGAAGCGCAGGTCCTCCACCGTCTGCGGATTCAGGGGGTCCACCAGGCAGACGTACAGGCCTTCCGGGCCGTGCCGCACGGGCAGGGCGCCGTGCAGGCGCACGAGCGTGGCCGGCATCATGTTCTGCACGTTCGGGTCCGGCTGGAAGTTGTCCAGCGTAATGAATTCCGTCCCCAGGTCGCTGGCGATCATCTGCCAGATATCGTCCTTGCTGCCGATGATGCCGAAGTCTGCCAGCACTTCCGGCAGCTCCTTGCCGGAGACGGTCATTTCCTCCTTGATGTCCTTCGCCAGGGATTTGTCGATCATTCCCCGGCCGATAAAAAGTTCCAGTGTAAGATTGGTGTCCATAATAATCAGAATGAATTGCGGGGGAAAATCAGTTGGCGTCTCCCATGGTGACGTTCAGCACTTCTTCCGGAGCGGTGAGGCCGGCCAGCACCTTGCGCACGCCGTCCTCTCTCAGGGTTCTCATGCCCAGTTCCCGGGCGCGCTGGCGCAGCTGGGGGGAGGTCAGGTTCTCGTTGATCATGCGTCGCACTTCGTCGTCGATCTCGAAAATTTCAAACAGGCCCATCCGGCCCTTGAACCCGCCGCCGCGGCAGAAGTCGCAGCCGTGGGGGGCCTTGATCTGGCCCGGAGTGAGACGGGACATGTCAATGTTCAGCGATGCGCCTGCTTTTCCGTCAGCACGCCGTCCACCTTGCAGCGGTCGCACAGCTTGCGGACAAGACGCTGGGCCATGATGGCCCGGACAGAAGAGGCGATCAGGAAGCGTTTGATGCCGATGTCCGCCAGACGGGCCACGGCGCTGGGGGCGTCATTGGTGTGGAGGGTGGAGAATACCAGGTGACCCGTTAGGGAGGCGTTGATGGCGATGCTGGCCGTCTCCATGTCTCGAATTTCCCCGATCATGATGATGTTGGGGGCCTGGCGGAGCATGGCGCGCAGGGCGGCGGCAAAGGTCATGCCGATGTCCGCCTTTACCATCACCTGGTTGATGCCGGAAAGTTCGTATTCCACGGGGTCTTCCACCGTGATGATCTTTTATCCGGGCGGTTGATGTGGTTCAAGCACGCGTAAAGGGTGGTGGTCTTACCGGAACCGGTGGGGCCCGTTACCAGGATGATGCCGTCCGGAAGAGTGATGAGGCGGTCGAACACGGCTTCGTCATCCGAGAAGAACCCGAGCTGGGGGAGGCCCAGCACCAGGGCTGACTTGTCCAGAATACGCATGACGATGCTTTCCCCATGGTTGCTGGGCACGGAAGACACGCGGAGGTCAATCTGCTTGCCGCCGATGTTCATCTGGATTCGGCCGTCCTGGGGCATGCGCTTTTCCGCGATGCTCATGGTGGTGCTCATCACTTTGAGGCGCGCGATGATGGGGCTCAGCAGCTTCTTGGGATGAGTGGCCACCTCCACCAGCTTGCCGTCCACGCGGTAGCGGATGCGGAGCCGGTTTTCCATGGGCTCAATGTGAATGTCGGACGCCCGCATCTTGAAGGCGTCCGTCAGCATCTGCTGCACCAGGCGGATGATGGGCGCGTCTCCGTCGTCCCCATCCAGGCCGGCGGCGTCTGCCGGAACGGTCAGGTCACGGTAAAATTCTTTCAGGCGGCTTTCCACCGCGCTGTGGGTGGCGACGCTGAAAATCACGTCGCGTCCCATCAGTTGGGGCAGGCTGTCCATGGTTTCCAGATTCAGCGGGTCGTCAATGGCGATGTTGACGGAAAAGCCGTCGTCGGAAATGGGGATGGCCCGGAAGCGCCTGGCGAGCTCCGGCGTGATGAGTTCGCGCACCTCCTGGGGAATGTGCATGGAGCCCAGGTCCACGACGGGCAGCAGGGATGTGGAAGCCGCCACTTGCGCGATGACGTCTTCTGTAAGATAATTGGCCTGGATCAGGAAATCGACCAGGTCCTGGGTGGGAGATTTTTGACTGCGCGCGTATTGAAGAATCTCTTCATTCAGATAGCCGGCCTGCGTAAGAAGTTCGATGAGATATGATTCGTTGGAGTACACGTCGATCTCTGGAGTCTATGGTTGGAAGTCTGCCGAAACGGGACGGCAGGATACTCCCCTATTTCTGACAGGTTCGAGGCGTAAAGTCAACTTAGCTTCCCTCAAAAGGGCATTTTTTTTCAGGTGCGGAGGGGGAAGGGGAAGACGGCCTTCCTCCCATGCCGCTTGCCGGGCCTGCGGAATCTCCCGGAGGACGGGATTTTTCCCGCTCTCAGGAGCGCCGGCGGGGAAGGGTGGAAAGCAGGTCTTCCAGCTCCGCCATGCTGGAGACGCGAGCCAGGCGGGAGCGCATTTCCTTGGCTCCCGGAAACCCCTTCGTGTAAGCCAGAATGCGGGACCTCATGTGGCGCATGGTGTGGAGTTCGTCCCCGTAATGGCGGGACTCCAGGGCCATCCGGGCATGACGCAGGATCAGGTCCGTCTTTTCCTGCGGATCCCTGGCCGGAGGCATGGCTCCGTGCAGCAGATAATATTTGGCGTCTCCGAAAATCCATGGATTCTCCATGGCCGCCCGGCCGATCATGACGCCGCTGACGGCTGTGTTTTCCTTCACGTACGCTACCGCCTGCGGGGTGGAAATATCCCCGTTCCCGATGACCGGCACGGACATGGCCCGTGCGCATTCGTCAATGATGTCCCAGTTGGCCGTGCCGGAATACTGCTGGGAACGGGTACGCCCGTGAATGGTAATCATGGAAATTCCCTCATCCTCCAGCAGGCGGCACGCGTCCATGGCGCACAGGCTCTGGAAATCCCAGCCAATGCGTATTTTGGCCGTGACGGGGATGCGGTCGCCCACGGCTTTCACCACGCCTCCGGCCACGGAGGCCAGCAGGGGAAGGTCTTTCAGCAGGGAGGACCCTCCATTTTTGCCCACCACTTTGGGGACCGGACAGCCGAAGTTGATATCGATGAAATCCGGTTTCTCATGGTCCAGGATTATTCTGGCGGCCTCTCCCATGTGGTTCCCGTCCGCGCCGAAAAGCTGAATGCCTATGGGGCGGTGCGCGTCTTCTATCTTCGTGTACCTCCGGTTTCTCTCCCATGCCTGGAGAATGCCTTCCGCAGAGACGAACTCCGTCACCATGACGTCAACCCCCAGTTCCTTGCAGATGGTGCGGAAAATGGGGTCCGTTACTCCGGCCATCGGAGCCAGGAACAACGGGAAATCCGTTTTGATAAACGGCAGGGAAGCGGAAGCTGGGCGGTTGGAAAAAGTCATGATTCCTTAGAATGAGGCTAACATGGGCCCATCTCCCGTTCAAGCGTCTTGCCCGTCCTGATGAAGAAAGCGGGGTGGGGAAAATGCAGGCGGCGTGCAAATGCGGCCCTCTTTTGAAAAAGCCTTTATGGAACGCCGCAGGCTTCTGCGGCATCTGAGAGAATATGCGGTCATGGGCCGCAATTTTTGATATTGGTTCGCTGGCGCTCAGTTTTTCCGGTTGCCGCAAAGGCTTGTGAAGCCCCTGACGGTTTTCAGGCCAGGGCGTGTGCCGGACTGGATACGTACATGTCCTGGAAGGGCGGCGTTGACGCATGCCGTCAATGAAAAACGGCTTCACCTGGGAGTGAAGCCGTTTGACGAAAGGTTGAAAGATCGCTTTTTTAGTGGTTGCCGCAGCCGCAGCCCCCGTCCTTGTGATCGTGGTCGTGGTCGCAATTGCCGTCGCAATCGCAGCTTTCCTTGTCGCAGCTGCCGCCACAGGAGCAGGAAGTCTGGGCGCTCATGGCGCGCTGCCGGGCTTCCTCGATTTCTTCCGGAGTGGGCGCACGGCCAAGGTCGATGGACATGCCCAGATAATGATTGATGGTGTTCAGGAGTTCATCGATGGTCTGGCGGGCTTCCAGGAAGCCGCGGGCGGCATCGTTCTTGACCACGTTTTCACGCAGGGTATCGAACTTGGAGATTTCCTCTTCCGTGGGGGGCATGCCGGCCAGGTGCTTGTTGCGCAGTTCTTCTCCGTAGGCGTTTACTTCTTCAAAAAGCTTGGTTGCCTCCGGATTCTGGAAAAAGAGGCCGATTTTTGCCTTGGAGGCCACAACCTGGTCTTCCTTGGCAAGCAGGTTGCAAAGGGCTTCCGTGGCGGCGCGCAGGTTGTCATTGAGAACGGGGGTATTCATATAAGGTTCATTTAATCATGCCTTTCCGGACAGGGCAACCCGGTTGCGAGGCATGGCGTACATTTCCGTGTCACGGCCTGTTGCGGATTACAAATCCGAAGTCAATACTACTTTTTCATATCAAATGCATTTCTCCAACTCTACCCATTATTTCCCCGGATATTCTTAACAAGAAGAATATTTGTTAGAAATTGTCATATATGCTTGAATATGATGAATATTCTTCTTACATTCGCATTGTTGCCTATCTAGTTCGGATTTGTAATCCGCACAATCCCACTTGTTGCTACCCAACCTATGACAGGGAAAAATGATTCCATGGCTATGCTGGGGTGGAAAATCCCGCTGACGCTTCTTATCTGGTCCGTTATCGTGATTGGAGCGTGTTCGGATACCTCTCCCTTGTACTCCTTTTATCCATCTCCGGACCCTTCCATTTTTTTCATGTTCGGGCGGGGGCTGCTTCACGGGCTTCTCCCCTATGTGGAAATGGCGGACAGCAAGGGGCCCCTGCTGGTTTGGATTTATTATGCCGCCGCGTGGATTGACGGGCATTCATTTGCCGGAATATTCCTCATTCAGTGCGTAACCCTTTTTACGACGCTTCTGCTGGCTTGCGGGACGGCGCGTTTTTATCTGTCACAACGCGGCAGCCTGCTGGCTTCCATGCTGTTGTGCCTGTTTCTGTTTGATTCGTTTCCCTTCCAGCGCGGGGGAGGGGTGGAGGAATTGTGCTGGCCGGGGATGGCGGCCGTGGTTTACGGGCTGGTCCGGTATTTCCGGATGCGGGACAGGCGCAGCCTGCTGTTTCTGTTCGGCACGGCCGGGGTATTTGCCGGGGCAGCCTCCATGATGAAGTTCTCCATAGCCTTTCCCGTGTGCGCTTTAGGCGGGGTTCTGTGCCTGTGGCTGTGGTGGAACGGGCGGAGAAAAGAAGCGGCGGTGGCTTTAGGGGTGGCGCTAGCCGGCTTCCTGGCCGTGGTTGTCCCCTGTTCGGCCTGGCTGGTATCCAACGGTGTTTGGAAAGAAGCGATGAATGAGTACCTGTTGTGCTCCGTGCGTTATGGAACGGTGTCCCAGGATACCACATGGTGGGCCAGGCTGCTCAGGCCGGCTCCGGTCCGCTGCCTGTCCGACGTACTGATGTGGGTGGCCGTCATCTGGGCTCTGGCGATAGCGGGCTGGCGTCAATTAAAAAGGCAAAAGGCGCTCCTCTTTACGGCCCTGCTGTATATCTTCTTCAAGGTGGAGATGTTCAGCGTGTACAACTACTATTACAATTCCATCCTTTCACCCATGATGATCTGGGTGACTATCTTCTTTGGGCCCGGGCGGAACGGCGCTTTTCCCTGTGCATGCCGCGGATGGCGGCCGCAACGCTGGCAATCGCCTGCCTCACCGGGGCCGGAGTGGCTGCCGGGTTGACGGGCGCCGTCCGGAAAGGAGACTTTGTCTGGAATGGCAGGGAGTTTTATTCCCCCGCCGTCCGGGAACGGCTGGCCTCTTTTTCCGAAGCCTCCGTCCTGTATCTGGGCTGGCTGGACAGGGGCTTCGGCATTACCTGGGACTGGAAGCCGTGCGGAAGATACTGGTTCCTTCAAAACTTCCCGTCGGAGGAAATGGTCAGGGAGCAGTATGATTACATTGAGCAGGGCATACCGGACATCATCCACACCAGTTCACGGGATGATGATTCTTTTCTGCGGCAGCACGGCTATAAGCCTTTGATGCCGGAGCTGGACGGGGGATTCTGGTGCCGGGTGTCACAGGGGGACGGCGAGCCTTCCCCCGAAGAATAAAAGGACCGCTCCATGAATGAGGCGGTCCCTGGAAAGTGAGAAGTAGCTGAGTCGGCGATTAGTGCGCCTTGCAGAATTATTCGAAGCGGTCCAGCGCTTCCTTCAGCACGTCCGGCTTCTTTCCGTATCTTGTCTGCATTCTGGTAGAACGGGATAATTTGTCCTTCAATCCATCAGTTTTTTGAGCCGGGGAAGCTCCGGTTCTGCAAAGAACGGTCTGTCTGAATAGGCTGAATGGGGAATGACTTTTCTTCCCCTGCTTCAAAAGAAGTTCACAGTGAGCCGCCGGATTCCAATGTTGCGAACCTTTCGGAGCTCCATAACCAGTTTGATGAGTTCTTCGTTGATTTTACGCTTGGGGCTATGGCGCGGCCGCCGGGTTTGCGCTGTAAGTCCTTTTTTCCCTTTTGCTTTCATTTTCATTGTTTCTTTCTGCCTCAGTGTTAAAGCGATTTCTATGAATCTCACAATCAATTATTTGTATCAAAATCGGATTTCCAATCCGGAGACAAGCTATAAATTTGAAAAAAAGCATTTAATACAAAATTATTTGGACCATAGACAGAAAATTTGAATGGACGGAAGACGTGCATCCGGGAAAGAAACAGATGGGAATTTTTCTATTCTTCCTGTTGCCATCAGGATTTTTCAAGGAACCAAAAAGCTTGTCGTCAAAATGTTATAGGTTAGTTGCACTGATATTATTTCCCGTTCCAGGGATGGAGCCTCCTTTCAGGCTGTTGGCGCATGGGCCCTGTCTCCGGATTGGAAATCCGCTAATTTGCATTCATTCCCTACTGGAAAACATGACATTTATATCCATGAACCATTCAGCGTCAAGATTTTATCTCCTGCTAAACTTATCCTGTTTTGCTGCGCATGCAGTTCCCCTTCCTGAAGAATATTCATCCTCCATGACTACTTCCTCGCCGCGTGCAGCTGCCGATTCCCCAGTCATAGCCTAATATAGCCTTTCAGGCGTATAACTTCTGAAAATTGCTCCAAATAGATTAATTCGCTTCCAAATCCATTCAATACCATGAGACTACATCTTCCTTCCCCTTTGCTCCGCTACGTGCTTGCCGGCCTGTTCATCGGCACCTTTCCGGCCGCATCCGGTGCGGACTACACGGTGAACAACACCCAGTCCACCATGCCGGGCAGCAACCTGTACGGCACATTGGAAGAATTGAGGGCGTCCGGTTTGCTGCGTGCCAACGACACGGTAGTCCTGCATAACGACGACTCCACGCTGACCGGAGGCCTGAATCTTCTCATTAACGTTCAGTCTGACAACACGGCGGCAGCGCGCACGCTGGATCTGGCTGGGCTGGGGACAACTCCCATGTTTTTCCTGAAGAAAGGAGACCATGGCGCTGACATGAATTCCATCATCTGGGAGAATGCGGGCAACCGGGTCCTGCGTGTGGAGGGATTCGGCAGCAATGCCACTCTGAATCTTACCGGAGCAGTCACGTTCCGCAACAATACGGGAATCTATGATGATTCCACCGCTCCGGGCGGCGGCGCGATTGCCATTCAGGGTCAAGGTCTCGCTTCAGTCTCGCTGGATGACAATGCCGTTTTCATCGGAAATTACGCGTCTTCCGCAAGCGGAGAGGTTAGAGGAGGCGCAGTTCTGGCGTTCTCCAACGATGCCCGGATCACTCTGGGCAACGGCGCCGTTTTCCATGCCAACTATGTTTTGGCGTCAGACAAAGCAGGCGGCGGGGGTGGCGCAATGTTTACCAAGGGCGGTTCCTCCTCCATTGAAATAGGTGATGACGCCACGTTCACGGACAACTATGTCCAGGCTGGCAAGTCCAGCTACGGAGGAGCGATAGGCGCCGATAGAAACGCCACCTCCATTACTCTGGGAGACCGCGCGACTTTCAGCGGCAACCATATTTCCACCTCGGCAGACGGAGCAGCCAGTGAAGGCGGAGCGATCAGCACCTACATCACGATCGGAGACGCCTCCGTCACGCTGGGAGACAGAGCCGTCTTCACCGGGAATTACATCCTGGCCGCCGGAACGGGAAAAGGAGCCGGCGGGGCGGTTGCGGTGCGGGCAAATGGAGGGCCTGCGTCCCTCACTGTTGGGGCGGGTGCAAGCTTCACGGGCAACTACATCTCCGCATCATCCGGTGACGGAGGTGCCATCTGGATGTCTTCAGGGGGGGAGTGCACGCTGGGAGCCGATGTTTCCTTCATCGGAAATTACATTCAGGCGTCTTCCGGCAGCGGCGGGGCGATTTACCTGAAGAATCAGCAGCTGACCATTCAGGACGGGGCGAATTTCACGAACAATTACGCGCCCACGGCAGGGGGAGCCATCCTGATCAACAATTTCGGCACCAACGCCGCCCAGCAATTCCTGGCGCAGACCCACGACGTTCTTTTCAGCGGCAATATGACAGGGGGAACCTTCACGCGCAACGATAACGGAACGTTTATCGTAGACGGGGGAACGGCCAACGCCATCCATGTTGAAAGGTTGGGCTCCTTGCAGTTGGCAGCCGGGGAAGGACGGAACATCCAGTTTGACGACCCGATCACCTCAGGAACGGACTACGCAATAACGCTCGCGATCAACCGGTATACGGATGACAATGGGACTGATCACGACACTTCCGGCACGGTCGTCTTCAGCGGAACACGCTATCAGGGTACGGACGCCCATCTGGTTGCCAGCCGTTACAACAACTTCCGGGGAAAGACCACGGTATACGGAGGCACGCTGGAACTCAGGGACGGAGTCGTTTTCGGGCGCACGGGGAGCATGACGGATACGGGAACATCCTTTACGCTTAATGCCGGAGCCACTCTTCGAAGCAAAGGCGCCGTCAGTGAGATCAACGCCGCCTCGATCGTCCTCAACGGCACGGTAGACACCGAAGGCACGCTCCTGCTGAACGGAAACGTCACAGCCTCCGACGCAATGCTCAAAACCGGACAGGGAGCCCTTGACCTGAGGAATACCGGAACCAATCTGTTCACGAACGGAGTTGCGCTCAACGAAGGCAGCATCCTGATTAACGACATGGAACAGATTCGGACCGGCTCAGGCGCGTACATCACAGGTTCCGGCACACTGGACATCCGGTCCGCAGGCACCGTAACCCTCCCGGATTCGCTGGCCGGATTTGGCGGAACCATCGCCCTGACTGATACCCGGCTCCGTCCGGACGCCACAGGACAAACCGTGCTCGGCACCGCAACCCTGCGGCTCGGAAGCGGCTCCGAACTCTCCGTCACGGAAAATTTTTCCATCAGCAAGCTGCATCTGGCCGGAGGAACGCTTACCGTCCAGGTGGACGGTGACGCTTCCCGGCTGGAACACCAGCTCTCCGTCTCCGGCAGTCTTGACATCACGTCGGCATCCACGCTGGCCGTCTCCGGTCTGAAAGACAGTCTGGACCACATAGCTCCTCAACCGGGCTTCCTGGACCGCGATCTTCAGGAACTGGCTCTGGACGGCACCATCAATGCGGACGCCCTGCTGGTGGTACAAGCCGGAAACGTCGCGAATACAACTCTTCTGGACTTGGTGGATGCTGATACGGGCGAGGCCATCACCGGCGGCGAGGAACGCGAAGTTACCTACCAGGATACCGTTACCGCGACCTACAGCTATATTGCCGTAGCCGGCACCAATGAGCACAGCGGCCAGACGGGGATCCACCTCACCTACGGACTCAAGGAATTGAACATCCATGATGGGAAAACCTGGGTTCTGGACGCTCCGGCCGATCCGGACAGCGACCGGACGCTCGTTGCCCGGATTACAGGCGGCGGCGCGCTGCAGCTGAACAGCGATGCGGCCGGCATCACCATCACCTCCGCTGCGAACCACACGGGGGAACCCTCATCAACTCCGGCCTGGTCACTGCCGGAGCGGACAACCTCTTCAGCGCCGGAATCCTGGAGGTCAAGGAAGGTGCAACATTTGACACGGCCGCCACTACGCAAACCAACAGCAAAGGGTTTATTCTGCAAGGCTTGCTCAAGGGCGGCCAGGCATTCTCCAACACGGGCGCCATGTATGTCTTCACCAGCGCGCAGGTGGAATCGGCCCTTGCCAACACCGGAACGCTCCTATTGGCCAATACAACGGGCACAGGGCAGGACTTCCAGTTTTCAGGAGGCCTGAAGGGCGACGGAGGGCATGTAGCCTTTGAAGGAAGCGGCCGTGACACATTGAAGCTCGGCTCCTCTCCGGATCGCAGGCCTTTACAATGAACATCAACCTGGCCGCCGGAACAAGCGACCGCATCGCCATCGCCGGGGAGGCTTCCGGCACGCACACGGTTCATTTCATCCTGCAAGGCGGCATTCCCTCCTCCCCGTCCTTCATACACGACATGATCACATGGGACAGTCTGGCGGAAGACAGTAATGCGGCAACGCTCTTTACCGGAACGCTTGATGCGGGTTTTTACTCCTACGGCCTTAAACTCAACGCCGCAGGTAATGGATACGACCTGTCGCCGGAGGGCTACAACAACCTGGGCGGCGTACTGCTCAATGTGCTTGGCTGCATGAGTACGGGATGGTTTGAACAGCTTGACACCCTCTCCAAACGCATGGGAGAGCTGCGCATGGGAGCGGACTTTTACAGGCAGCAGGACCAACAGGCCAGGAACGCCGGAGAGGCGCCCAGGGGGCACTACTGGGCGCGCACGGCTTCCGGACGCACGGACACGGACCTGGGCATCGCCGGAGTATGCGGCTTTACGGAATACCAGTATGGGGCGGACAGCGGCGCGGACTGGATTGTTGCATCCGGGAGAAACAGCATGCTGGCTGCCGGTCTCTTCGGAGGATATCGCCGGAGTGACCGCCGCTTCCATGACGGCTGGGGAAGCAAGGGCAGCACGGACAGCGGTTACGGAGGCCTTTACGCCTCATGGCTGCACAGCAGGGGGTGGTTTGCGGACGCGGTTCTCAAGGGAATGAGCTACAATGCCGCATGGACCGCGGTCCAGCCCGGGGGCACGGAACGGGGCAGCTATGACAACTGGGGATTGGGAATGAGCATGGAAGCCGGGCGGCAGTGGAGTAGCGCCGGAGGATGGTTCCTGGAACCCTCCGTGCAAATCGCATGGCTTCATTCCGGTTCCACGCATATCGTCACGAACCAGGGCCTGGAAGTGGCGGGAAGCGCAGCCGACATCTGGCAATTTGCCGGACGCCTGCGAGCCGGACGCACATGGAGCGTCAACGGAGGCAGGCAGCTGGTGCAGGGCTACGTGAAAATCGGTGTTACGCAGCAGGCAAGCAATGGCGGTGAAGTAAAGGCCGCCGGCAACCAGTGGCGTCCGAATACGGATGGAACCCGCGGCATGGTTGGCTGCGGGGTGGCATGGCAGCTCAGCGCCCGCGATCAGGTGCACCTGGACTACGAATATGTCTACGGAGACAAATACGATCGTCCCTGGACGATCAATTTGGGGTATACGCGGAGCTTTTAGGCACGAAGGAAATTATGTCTCTTCCTCCACCCGGCAAGTTCACTCTTGCCGGGTGTTTTGTTTCTGGCGGTCCTGCCGGAAAGTCTTCTCATGAGGAATAAAAAAGACCGCTTCATGAATGAAGCGGCCCTGAGATTGGAAAAATCAGTATTCGACGCTTAGTGCGCCTTGCAGAATTCTTCAAAGCGGTCCAGCGCTTCCTTCAGAATGTCCAGCGTGGTGCAGTAGCTGATGCGGATGGCCTTGTCATTGCCGAAGGCGATGCCGGGAACGGCCGCCACCTTGTAGCGTTCCAGAAGCTTGTCGCACAGGTTCAGGGAGGTGAGGCCCAGCTTGCTGGTGTCTACGAAGAAGTAGAAGGCTCCCTGCGGTTCCACGACGCTGACGTTCGGGATGGCGTTGAGGCGGGACAGGACATACTGGCGGCGCATGTCGTATTCGTCACGCATGTCGCTGATGAAGCTCTGGTCCCCCGTGAGGGCCTCAATGCCGCCGTACTGTGCGAAGGTGCAGACGTTGGAGGTGGTGTGGTCCTGAATCATCTGGATGGCCTTGGCAATGGGGGCCGGAGCGGCGGAGTAGCCCATGCGCCAGCCGGTCATGGCGTAGCCCTTGGAGAAGCCGTTGATGGTGATGGTCAGGTCGTACAGTTCCGGGCTCAGGGAGGCGATGCTGACGTGCCTGGTGTCTCCGTACACGAGGTGTTCGTAGATTTCGTCAGCCAGGATGAGGATGTCTTCGCTCAGGGCCACTTCTCCCAGGGCGCGCAGTTCTTCTTCTGAATAAACGGCTCCGGTCGGGTTGTTCGGCGTGGTGAGGATGACCATCTTGGTGCGGGGGGTCATGGCTTCCTCAAACTGTTCCGCAGTGAGCTTCCAGCCGTTTTCCGGCGTGGTTTCCACAATGACGGGAATGCCGCCGCACATGCGGACCATTTCCGGATAGCTGACCCAGTACGGGGAGGGGATGATGACTTCGTCCCCCTCGGAGACGGTCGCCATGATGGCGTTGAAGCAGGCGTGCTTGGCGCCGGCGCCCACGGTGATCTGGCTGGGATCATATTCCAGATTGTTTTCCCTCTTGAGCTTGTCGGCAATGGCCTGGCGGAGTGCGGGCAACCCGGCGGGAGGAGTGTACTTGGTTGCTCCGTTGTTCAGGGCCGTAATGGCTGCCTGCTTGATGTTGTCAGGGGTGTCCATTTCCGGCTCACCGCCTGCCAAACCGTAAACTTCTTCACCGGCGGCCTTCATAGCCTTGGCCCGGTTGGTCACCTTGAGGGTCAGGGAAGGGGTCAATGCAGCAATGCTGGGGGAAATCATGTCCATTGTTGTGGTGCGATCGTAGAATTTTGATGCCCTGGCGGAAAACAGGCTATTCCCCGCACAGGCGGAAAAACTTTACTCACTGAGCGCACCCCTGGCAAGGAGAATGCTTGTGAAGGCCATTCTTTTTCTTGCGGAGCGCGCGCCTCCCCTCGCGGAAGGGAAGTTTCACTGTCAGCGTTTCATGAATTTGGCCCGTACCGCGTCCAGTTCCGGCGTCTTGAACAGGAAGGCCGCCGCCAGGTAAACGATCCCGGCGCAGCCGCAGACCAGGGAGATGCCCAGGAGCCTGGCCGGGAAGGACCAGTTCAGAAAGTCCTGGAGGAACCACGTTTTACCCGCCCAGCACACGGCTCCCAGCAGGACTCCCGCCGCCAGAATGCGGCCCAGGCCAGAGAACAGCGTCCGTCCGTCCACGCCGCCCAGCTGGCGGCGCAGGTAAAGGAAGTAGAAAAGGAAGTTGAAGGTGGTGACCACGGAGGTGGTCAGCGCCAGCCACGCCGCGTTTTTATGCAGGCCGTAGACAAAGTAGTAGTTGAGGCCTATGCTGATGGCCAGCGCCACGGCGGCGGCAATCAGGGGGACCCAGCGTTTTTCCAGGGCCAGGAAGACGGGCTGGACCACCTTGGTTCCGGCATAGCCCAGCAGGCCCAGGGAGTAGGCGCCCAGCACCTCCCCGGTGTAGCGCACGGCGTCCTGGTTGAAGCGGCCCCACTGGTACACGGAGGAGACGAATTCCGTTCCCAGGATGAAGAGGATCAGGAAGGCGGGAACCGCAAAAAACGCCACCAGCCGCAGCCCCTTGGCAATGTGGACGGCCACTTCCTTTCTGCCGTCCCCCACCATCATGCGGGAAACCGCGGGGAGGACCACCATGCCCGTAGCCACGCCGAAGAGGCCCACGGGAAGCTGCCAGAGGCGGAACGCCGTGGTCAGGGCCGTGACGGAGCCTTTCTGGAGGTCCAGGGCGAAGCCCGTATTGATGAAGATGGTAAACTGCGTGACGCCGGAAGCCAGCACGGACGGGAGCATCAGCCCCCAGATTTTACGCACGCGGGGATCGTCCCAATGGAAATTGGGCTTCCACCGGAAGCCGGTTTTACGGAGCTTGGGGAGCTGCACGGCAATCTGGGCCGCCCCCCCGATCGTGACGCCGCAGGCAAAACCGTACAGGGCCTTCGGGCCGAAGGAGGGGTCAATGAAGTACCCGATCAGCAGGCCGAACAGGATGGAGGTGACGTTAAAGGCGGCGGAAGCCAGCATGGGCAGCCCAAAGACCCCCACCATGTTCAGGGCCCCCCCATGACGAGGGCGGACAGGGAGGCGAAGCCGATGAATGGCCACATGATGCGGCTCAGGTCCGTGGCGAACAACTGGTCCGTCAGGGAGTGATCCCCGCTGTAAAGGGCCTCCATGACGGGGCCGGCAAACAGGATGCCCAGCGTCACGATGGCGACCATCAGCGTGGAAAGCTGGGTGGCTACCTTGTTGGTCAGCTCCCAGGCGGCCGCGTCGCCTTCCGCCTCCCGTGTTTTGGAGGCTACGCTGGTGTAGGACTGGGAGAGAGCCCCTTCCGCAAACAGGTCCCTCAACAGGTTGGGGATTCGGAAGGCCGTATAAAAGGCATCCAGCACTCCCGTAGCGCCGAACAGGGAAGTGTACACGATTTCCCTGACCATGCCTGTCAGGCGGCAGGCAAAGATGGCGCCGGAGGCTACCAGGCTGTTCCGCATCAGGGACATGAAAGAGAAGGGCTTACTTGAACAGTTGGCGGCAGTACGGTTCCACGCGCTTCATGGCCGGATTGTCCTTGACGGCCTGGTCGCGGTCGTCCCGGCAGGGGAAGAGATACAGGGCGTACCCTCCGTAGCCGCCGCCCAGGTATTTTTTGGCAAGGGCGTTCGGGATGTCCGGCAGGGGCTGCATTCCTTCGTCAAGCTGAACGCTGTAGTACAGGGCCACGCCTGCGGCCAGGGTGTTGATGTTGCGTTCCAGCACTCCGGTGCGGGCAATGAGGGAGGATTGGGAGATGCGCACGTAATCGCGCTGTTCGTCCGCCATTCTGGGAGTGTCGTGTTCCTCCCCCGTGTACAGAATGGCCATTCTTCCTTCCAGGAAGTCGCCCGTGCCCTTGACGTCCAGCACGGGGGAACTGCCGGAACGCCAGACGCACAGCCCCGTTTCCGCAATGACGGCGGGGTCCTGCCAGCCGACGCCCAGAGCGAGTTCGGAAGCGACCGGGTCGCGTCCTTCCAGCATGGCCCACGCGCCGCTGCCGCCCAGTCCGGACCGCTTTTCATACGGCCATTCGCAGAGGGACACCATGGGGGTGATGGCGCAGTTGACCACATAGGAGCCTTTTCTGGCGTAGCGGGGAACGTCCAGCCATCCTCCGGCAAAGTCCACGCGGAGCGGCACGGTGGACGGGGCCTTGATCCGGTTCACCAGCATGGTGGTGGAAACGGGGGCGAATTTGGGAGGCGTCTTGGGAAGCACCACATAACTCGCGCCCACACGGGAGCACAGCTCCTTCTTGATGCCGCTGTAAAGGTCGTCCTCCGTCACGGCCAGGACGTCGGGCCTTTCCTGAAGAAATTCCTCTTCAAAGTCCAGGCCCTTCTTCATGCCGGTGCCCAGAATGACCTTGTCCACCATGCGCAGGCTTTCCAGCAGCACTTTCTTGTGTTCGTCCGGAATGGACGGTTTGCGCTGCTTGTGGTGCCACAGCACGGGTTCCGAGGCAAAGGAGACGATCAGATAGTCGCCCAGGGCCCGGGCTTCTTCAAAAAACTGGATGTGACCGGCGTGAACGATGTCATAGCAGCCTGAAACGAAAACTTTTTTCATGCGCGTGGTGATAGATAATTAGTCCACGGCAGTATGCCCTATTGCTCCGCCGGATGCAAGAGCCGGGTGGAAGTACGCCAAAAAACGGCACGGACCGCAGAAGGCCCGTGCCGTTGAAGAAAAAGAAAAATCAATGTCTGCCGGAACCGGTCAGGACGCCATGGCTTCCTGGTAGCGGCGTTCCACGTCGTCCCAGTTGATGAGGCGGCAGAAATCTTCAATATAATCCGCCCGGAGGTTCTGGTGCTTCAGGTAATAGGCGTGTTCCCAGACGTCGCAGACGAGGATGGGGACGAGACCGGGAATTTCCAGGTTCTGGTGCTTTTCCGCGCCGCAGATCACCAGCGTCTTGCTCATGGGGTCCACTCCCAGAATGCCCCAGCCGGAACCTTCCACGCCCTGGGAGGCGGCCTTGAATTCCTTCATCATGGCTTCCAGAGAACCGAATTTTTCCTTGATGGCGTCCACCAGGGGGCCCTGCGGTTCCCTTCTTGGGATCGGGCGTCATGTTGGTCCAGTAAATGGTGTGGAGGACGTGGCCGGAAACATTGAAGGACAGGTTGCGCACCCAGTTGGTAGTGGCGGAGGCGTCCAGCTTGCCGTCCGCGATTTCACGGAGCTTTTCAGCCGCGGCGTTGGCGCCGGCGACATAGGCCGCATGGTGCTTGTCGTGGTGGATGCGCACGGTTTTTTCATCCAGCATGGGTTCAAGCGCGTCGTAGGCGTACGGAAGGGGCGGTAACACGTACTTGCCGTCGGCATAGCCGACCGTGGAGGGATCTTGCTTTTTAGTCATCTTGTGCTGTGGTTGTATAGACGGCCCTGTTGCCCGGGCCTGGCTGATTGTTCCCAGCGCCGCCAATGAGGAAAGGGCGATGAAACGCCTTCTGTTCATGTCCGCGCCACGGGAATTCATGGAAGTTTGGACATGGATGGATTTGGAGTTGTTCAAAAAACTTAGAACATCGGGCATTTTTTTCCTTTCCCGCCGGAGGCTGCCGGAAAAAAGCTTCCTACCTTCTGGCCGCCGCGGCGGGCCCTGGGCTCCGTAGGCGCTGACGCCCCTGACGGCGACGGACCCGGCATCCCCCAGGAAGGATTTGGGCAGCGTCACGCGGGTCTGGCTGCCCGGCAGAAGGATGCGCGTGGCCCACTGGCTGCCGTAGCGCGCCTGGACGGCCCATTTCCGGGAGGGATTGCCGGACGGCTGCCAGGAAAGGGTTACGGTGGAACCGTTGTCCGCCACGTAAAAATTCTGCGGCTGGCTTGGCGTTCCGGTTCCGCACCAGGGCATGGCGGGAGGGACGGCCATGGAGGGATACAGCCTGTTCAGGTATTTCTGGATGCCTCCGGCATTCCGCATGATGGATTTGACGCTCCAGAAGCACTGCCCGGGGGCGCTTCTGGCCAGGGAGCGGGAATAGTTGACCTGCGCGGCTATTTCAGAGGCGGGGCGCCCCGGGTCTTCGCTGCTCATGATGCGCGCGGTGGCGATTCCGGGCCACACCGGGCGGCTGGTGTTCTGGGCGGCCCACCACTGCATCAGGACCGGAAAGCTCTGCTTGGCCGGGCTGCAGCGCCAGTAAAGCTGCGGGGCCAGGTAATCCACCCATCCGCGGGAAAGCCACTTGCGGGCGTCGCAGGCCAGGTGCTCGTAAGCGTCCACTCCCGCTTCAATGCCGCCGGGAACGCCCGGACGCCAGATGCCGAACGGGCTGATGCCCACGCGCACCCAGGGTTTGGAGGATTTGACGGACTTGTACATGGCATGCACGAAGTCGTCAATGCAGGCCCGGCGCTGGGAGGGAGACTTTCCGTCGCTGAAGCTGGCGGGGGACCAGGTGCGGCCGGGCGTGGGGTAGGGGTAGAAATAGTCGTCCAGGTGCACGCCGTCAATATCGTAGCGGCGCACGACGTCCAGGATAACCCTCATCGCGTGGTCACGGGAGGCGGAGGCGCTGGGGTTCATCAGCAGAACGGAGCCGTTGCGTTTCATCAGGTCCGGACGGGTGAGGGAAATGTGGTTGCGCCCCACGGCGTGCTTCACATTGGCCTTTGCCCGGAAGGGGTTGAACCAGGCGTGCAGTTCAATGCCGCGGCGGTGGGCCTCCTGGATGGCGAAAGCCAGCGGGTCATATCCCGGATTGACGCCGGGACCGGAGAGCCACTGGCTCCACGGCTCCAGGGAGGATTGGTACAGGGCGTCCGCGTTCGGGCGCACCTGGAGAAAGACGGCATTCAGCTTCAACTGAGCGCAGGTATTCAGGATCGTCAGCAGCTCCGCACGCTGGGCAGCGCCGGAAAGGCCGGAACGGGAGGGCCAGTCAATGTTATGGACGGTGGAAATCCACGCCGCGCGGAATTTCCTGCGGGGCGGCGGGGACGGATTCTCCGGAGGGCTGCCACCCCAGCGCCTGGGAGGCCAGGGCCAGCAGGGAGCAGGAAAGGGCATGGAAAAAGGGAAATCTGGTCATGATGGGATGGTGAGGAATGCTTCCGGGACATTTAACGCCCATTCGGTGAATCTGTCCATGGCGGATGCCGGCGGTTCCGTCATGGAAGGGCGGCGGCCGCGGCATTCAGCGGGGCCGGGACGCCAGGCTGTTGACCAGATGGGCGTTGAATCCGGCCCCGAAGCCGTTGTCTATATTGACGACGGAGACGCCGTTGGCGCAGGAGTTCATCATGGCGAGCAGCGTGGTTACTCCGCGGAAATTGGCTCCGTAGCCCACGCTGGTGGGTACGGCGATCACGGGGGCTTTTACCAGCCCGGCCAGCACGCTGGGAAGCGCTCCTTCCATGCCTGCCACAGCCACCAGCACGGTGGCCCGGCGGATGGAATCCAGATGGGAAACCAGGCGGTGCAGGCCCGCCACGCCGCAATCCCGGTACCGGAGCACCCGGCTGCCCAGGAATTCCGCCGTCAGGGCGGCTTCCTCCGCTACGGACTGGTCCGAGGTGCCCGCGCTGACGATGCCGACGAAGCGCTCCGTCTGCGGCACGGGGTTCGCCATGCTGCGCATGAGGCGCGCTTCCGGGCGCATGTCCGCCTCCGGAAAGGCGCGGTTCAGGTGGTCCAGCGCCTCCATGTTCAGGCGCGTGGCCAGCACGTTCTGTCCGGCGGCAAGCAGGCCGCGGGCTATCTCTTCAATCTGGTCCGGGGTTTTTCCTGCGCCGTAAATCACTTCCGGGCATCCGGTGCGCTCCAGGCGGCCGTAATCAATATCCGTATGGGAAGATGCGGGCGCAGTGGCGGCCCGGATTTTTTCCGCCGCTTCCTCCGTGGAAAGGCGGCCTTCCTCAAGCTGATGCAGGATGGCGGTAATGTCATTCATGATGGTTCGTTCATGCTGCCTCTGGAATATCCTTCCAGGTCCAGGGTGATGTAGCGGAAGCCCAGCTCCCGCAGGCGGTGCGCTACGGGAGCGGCAAGTTCCCCGCTCCGGAACAGTCCGCGTTCCTCCTCCGGCAGTTCAATGCGGGCCAGGTCGTCCCCGTGAACCCGGACGCGGCAGCCTTTCAGCCCCAGGGAGCGCAGGAAGGCCTCCGCCGCATCCACGCGCCGCAGCAGGGATTCCGTCACGGGGCGGTTGTGCTCCAGCCGGGTCAGCAGGCAGGCATAGGCCGGTTTTCCGCTGACGGACTCCGGCAGGCCCAGCTCCCGTGCCAGTTGGCGGATGTCCGCCTTGTCCATGGAGGCTTCCAGAAAAGGGCTCAGAATGCCGAGTTCCTGCAAGGCTTTGCGCCCGGGGCGGTAGTCGCCCAGGTCATCCGTGTTGGAGCCGTCCGCCAGCAGGGGAAAGCCCTCCTCCGCGGCTCTGGCAGCCAGGGCGGAAAACAGGGCATGCTTGCACAGGTAGCAGCGCAGTGGCGGATTATCCGCAAGGGAAGGCAGGATGGGGAACGCCAGTGTCTCCTGGCGGATGCCCAGGCGGCGGCACAGCTCCGCGCTGTCCCGCACTTCCTCCTCCATTACATAGGGCGTTTGCGCGGTCAGGGCCAGGCAGTGTTCCGGCCCCAGAACCTTGGCGGCGGCGGCCAGCAGCACGCTGCTGTCCAGCCCGCCGGACAGGGCGACGGCGATGCGCTTCCTGGGAAGCAGGACGGAGCGCAGCCGTTCAAACGGAGTCTGTGGAGGAGGAGTCATGGGAGGGGGTGGGGAAAAGCCCCATCAACTGGCACTGTTCCAGCGGCAGTCCGGTGTTTTCCGCCAGGGTTCTGCAATCTTCAAATTCCGCCTTCCGGTGATGGGGGCGTCCGTTCATGAAAGAGGTTTTTACATGCACCGTTCCGTGGGGAGTGCATACGGAGGCGCTCTCCCGGCGCAGGATGTGGCGGCACGTATCATGCTGGCGTATCCCCGGCGTGCTGCTGTGCAGGAAAAACGCTTCCCTCACGCGGTCCGCCTGTTCCGGCAGGCACAGGGCGCAGACTTTGACCGCCAGGCGCCCCTTCTTCATGCAGATGGACTCCTGCCAGGCGTCCAGCGCGCCGGCCTCCATCAGCTTTTCCGCCAGGTAGGCGGTCTGTTCCGGCGTCATGTCGTCTATATTGGCGCACAGCTCCGTCAGCAATTCCGGGGAACTCTCCTGTTCCTCCGTTTCCACCAGCATCACCCGGAGGATATTAGGCAGGGGGAGCCCCTGGCGGTGGCCGATGCCGTAGCCGGTTCCGGTGATGCGGCCCGCCAGCGGGCCGGGACAGGCCGCGCCAGGGCGGCAATATAAGCTGCTCCGGTGGGAGTGGTGGCCTCATGGGCGGTTCCGTTCAGGGTGGACTGGAAGCGGCTCGCCAGCAGGGCCGTGGCCGGGGCCGGAACGGGCATCGTCCCGTGCTGGCACCTCACGGTGCCGGAACCCAGTTCCACCGGTCCGGTGAAGACGGCGTCCGCCCGGAGCAGCTCCAGGCAGATGGCGGCCCCCGTGATGTCAATGATGGAGTCCACCGCTCCCACTTCATGGAAATGGCCTTCCTCCGGCGTGGTGCCGTGCACCTGGGCCTCCGCCTCCGCCAGCAGGGAGAAAATGGAAAGGGCCGTCCGCTTCACGGCGTCTGAAAGGCCGCTTGCCCCAATAAGCCTGCGGATATCCGCCATGGTCCGGTGATGGTGTGCATGGCCGTGGCCGGAATGGCCTTCTTCCACCGTCAGTACGTCAATCCGCGTTCCCTGGATGCCGGACTGCTGCGCACGGCGGCATTCCAGCTTCCATTCCCCGTGCACGTGCAATTTGGACAGCTCCCGTTCCAGGCTTTCCCTGTCCACGCCCAAATCAATCAGGGCGGCCAGATTCATGTCTCCGCTGATGCCCGCGCTGCAATCATAGACCAAGGCTCTCATGATAGGCCAGTGTAGAAGGAAAACATCCCGGCTCAAGGTCAAAGTGAGCCTTATCTCCACAGGGTTCCCGGCGTCCGGCAGCGCGGGTTTGGCTCATTGCCGCCCGGCCATGCAAAGATGGCCTGTGAAATACATTGCTAGAGAACTTCAAATATGCCACAATTCCTGCGGCGCTGACCAGCGCCGGCCCTCGTCCATATCATGTCCATCCCGTTCTTTTCGAAATTACGATCCCAGAAGCACTATCTTCAACTGGTCAAGCCGGAATTGAAGCAAGTTTCTGAGTTTGTGGAAGCCCAGGCATCCTGTTTTGACCCGGAAGTCACCGACTACATGGAAACAGTGTGCCAGTCCAAGGGGAAAATGCTCCGGCCGGCCCTGGTTCTGCTGGTAGCCGGCGCCACGGGCGGCATCAAGGAAGCCCACATCCGGCTGGGAGCCCTGCTGGAAATGGTGCATCTGGCCTCCCTCGTGCATGATGACGTGATTGACGAGGCCGACAAGCGCCGTGACGAGGCCACCGCGAACGCCCTGTGGGGCAACAGCTTGGCCGTACTGCTGGGGGATGTTCTCTTTTCCCATGCCATGGTGCTTGGTACCGAGTTCGGCAGCACGGAATTCTGCCGCAGGCTGGCGAACACCGTCAGGGACGTATGCCAGGGGAAGTGGCCCAGTCCAGCCGCCTGTATGACCTGAGCATGACCCGCGAGGAATACTTTGAAATCATCCGGAAAAACCGCCTCCCTGTTCTCCGCCGCTACGGGCGGCGCGGCGTGGATCTCCGGAGTGGCCCCGGAAGTGGAGGAGTCCCTTTACCAGCTGGGAGACCTGCTGGGGGTGGCCTACCAGATTTACGACGACTGCCTGGACATGGTGGGCGATGAAGACGATGCCGGCAAAACGCTCCACACGGACGCCTCCAAGGGCAAGCTGACCCTCCCCATCTTCAACCTGCTGGAATGCGGGGACAGGAACGTGGAAGCCACGCTCAGGGACGCCATTGAAAACCGTGAAGTGGTGGATTACTCCGCTTTTCAGGACAACCCCGTTTTTGCGGAGGCACTGGACAAGTCGATCCAGGTGGCTCTGGAGAAAAACGAGGCTGCCCGTGAAATCCTGTGGCTCCTTCCCCAGACGGAATACCGTGAGGCCCTGGCGGAAATGACCTTCTACATGGACGAGCTGCTCAACGACTGCCGTATCTCCTGAGCTTCATTCACATCCTTAAAAAAGGGAGGGCGGTTTCCGGAAATGGACTTCGGCAACTTGTCTGGAATCCAGAACGCTGTTCACGAAGGCAGGCTCCCTGGCATTTTTTTAAACCGGGACCGTTTCCCAGGGCTCCTTCCTCATGAAACGGTCCCTCTATCCGAGCCTGCGTGCCTCCCTGCTTCACTGGACGGAAAATCCGTTTCCATGGGCTGGCTTTTTAGAGCGGGAGACCGATGAAGATGCCTTGCAGGTCAGCAGGCGCAGCCTCTCCGGCGGCCTGGCGAAGCTTGTGCGGGCAGGATGGTGATGATTTGGTTCTGCAGCAACTGCACTTTGGAGGCGCGCTGTGCTGTGATGTTATTGGTTTGCTGGAGGGGATAACACCCTTGATTGCTGTTACCGAGCTCATCTATATCAAATAACCGGTTTTCTCCCCAGTGCTTGGCGAGCAGTTTGGAGTTATCCGTTGTTGCATATCCGGCAATAACGCACCAATGTGCATGCGGAAGGTCCGTCCACTGGACGCCAGTCCGGGGGAAACCGTGTTTTTCGTTTTGCTTATCATTGATAACTTGAAAAGGAACGAGGGCATACCCTCCCTGATCAATGGTGTCCCGGATGGTTTGTTCATGAAATAACTGGCAGGCGGCGGAGCAGCTTCCGTTGGCTCTCGCATGGATGAAACGGGCAAAATCGTGGGGATGGAAAACTTCCCCTACCTCGCTTAAACAGCCCTCTGCACGATTGGTGAGGGGATATTGAACGGCCAATTTTAAAAGCTCCATATTCGTCCATGCGGCATCAGGATTGAAGCAATTGAGGACATAGGAGGCTGCGTAAAAGCCGCAGGAGGGGTGGGACGTCTGCCGGTCCATCTCCTCCCGATAGGTATTGGGAACGGTACACATGACGTAGCCTGCGTAATGGGCTGAGGAGAAGGCGAGTATATTTTGGTTCCGTGTCATCTTGATTACCGAGGTTCATGGAGCCGGTGAATGAAGATATACGGCTGGAGGAAAATTCCGGAAAGGCTGGCTTGGCGGGAGGAGGCATCCGGTTTTTAAAAGGCGCCTAAACCATGTTGAAAAAGGGCGCCGTATTCAGGATTCGGGGCGTAGCGTTGGCTCGTTTGGAACTATACGGATGGGAACAGGTAGATAGCAAATGGAGAGGGGCAACGCGTGTTTTGGCGCCGGCAGGGAGCATCCGGAATGGTTTTACCTTTTTCCGCAGCGCGTCAGCCGGACCTGCATTCATGCGCGGAGGCGGGACGGCTTGCAGACAGCCAGCTTTCATGCTAAAAGGCAGGGAAGGAAAGTAGAATAATTCGGCGGGTATGGAAGGAAAGTTTTCTCCTGCGTTCTGCTTCCCGGAAAACGGTGATTCCGGAACATTGAAGCAAACACGGAGCGGCAACTCCCATCAACATGATATGACTGAAAACGAGACCTTTGAGAAAGTGGATTTCCATGAAATGGAGCTGGATGATGAATACTATGATTGCGTATTCGTTGCGTGTGATTTTTCAAAGTTGGTCATCCGGAATACCGATTTTGAGAAGTGCGAGTTCAGGGCGTGCAATTTCACGCTGGCCAGCTTCAAGGGAGCCCTCCGGGATGTTGCCTTTGCCGACTGCAAGATGACTGGCGCAGACTTTACGGACATCGACAGTTTTTCGGACGGCCTGGTCTTTGAAAACTCGCATCTTGATTATGCCAGCTTTGTAGAAGCCAGGTTGCGGAAAACCGTTTTTCGCGGCTGCAAGATGTATGAGGGGTACTTCAATGACGCCGACATGGCGGAATCCGTTTTTGACCGCTGTGACCTGGAACGGGCCTCTTTCGTCGGAACCAATTTGGAAAAGGCTGATTTTTCAACCTCTTTCAACTTTTTTCGATCAATCCCGCCATGTGCAAGCTGAAAAAGGCGGTCTTTTTTCCGGCATGGGCTGGAAGGGCTGCTCGCCCATCTGGACATTGACATCAGGGGATAGGAGCGCGGCCACGGTTTAACTGGAATACGGAATAGGCCGTTATAGCGGGTAAAACAAGAATGCGGGCATTCCCGTTTCAGGAATGCCCGCACCGTTTCAACGCAGGTTAGAATTTGGAATTCCGCTTCTTCACTTCCTCTACGAGCTTGGAAAGGGATTTTCCCTTGTTGCGCTTATCATGTTCCGAAGCGGAAAAGTATTCCGCTTCCCGCCGGAGCTTCAGATAGCTTTCATAAACCTCGCGGTCCAGCAGGCCGGTGTTCACTGCTTCCAGGACGGCGCATCCGGGCTCATGGATATGCCCGCAATCCTTGAAACGGCATGCCGCCGCGAAGTCGGAAATATCCAGCGCTTCTGCAAAGGGAACCGGGCTGGCCGATCGCCAGGCCAGAATTCCCGGACGCCCGGAGTGTCTATTAAAACGCCCGAACCGTCCATCAATACCATTTTCCGGCGGGTGGACGTGTGCCGTCCTTTGCCCGTGGAGGAGCTTATATGGGAGGTGGACAGGACCGGTTTTCCGCACAGCGCATTCACCAGGGAACTTTTCCCGACGCCTGAGGAACCGACAAACACCACTGTTTCCCCTTCCGGAATGGACTCCCGTAGCCGTAGAATCGACTGGGGTTCATGAATGCTTGTAAAAAATACAGGCATCCGGCGCTCCAGGTGTTTGACCTGTTCTTCAATGCCCTGCCTGTCAAACCCTAGATCGGCCTTGTTCAGCACCAGTACGGGTTTGATTCCCTCTTCCAATATCTGAACCATGAAACGCTCGGCTCTGCGGATATTGAAATTATCATCCAGGCTCTGGACAATGAATGCCTTGTCCACGTAAGAGGCGATGGCCTGCCTGTCGGAAACCGTTCCGCTTTTCCTGCGGTACAGGGTCCGTTCATGGGGCAGTAAATCCACGATGAGCCCTTTCGTTTCATCAAAAGGCTGGAAAATCACCCAGTCGCCCGTGCAGGGCAGTTCAAAGGCTGGTTTTTCATACATCATGTTTCCCCTTAATTCGCACTGGAACACTCCGTTCTCCGCCACGATCTCATAACACGTCCTGTGCACGATGGCGATGCGGCCATGGGGCAGGGCGCTGTACGTAGATTCCCGTTTGAGCCGGCTTAACTTCTCATTCCAGCCGTAAGCATTTAAATGAATCATTGTTCCATCTTTTTTGCGATGTAAAACACGTAGCCGTAGAATTCCTTGTACCTGCGGTATAATTCCTCTTCATGGCGCAGGGATGCGACTAATTCCGCAGCAGCTTCATTTCCCGGATATTGATGAAGGAACATTTCCTTCACGGGAACCTGCGGAGCGTAATAATGCTCCGTCCAGCAGTTTTCCGGCAGAATGAAGGAAGCGACAGGCACGTACCCGGCCCTCTGTATCTGGGCTATCTTATTGGGTATGGTGTCTATCTCCGGATACATGTCCATCCAGAAGCGGTGAATCTCTTCCGGACGTTCCGCGGTAAACCACGAGCTTTCGGAAACGGCCAGGTAGCCTCCCGGTTTCAGGAACTTGCGCCATTCGTTCAGCCCCCGTTCAAAGCCGATGTTGTAAATGGCCCCTTCCGACCAGATCAGGTCCAGTTCTTCTTCTGCAAAAGGGAGCTTGTCCATGGAACCGACGATGCCTTCTACCCTGTCCTGCAAGCCTGACTGCGTTGCCTGGCGGTTGAAGATGCGGATGAAGTCCGGGAACAGGTCAAGCCCCGTAACGCTTCCCTGAACATGTGCGGCAAGCGTCCTGGTCTGTCCGCCCGTGCCGCAGCCGAGGTCGGCGATGCGGGATTGTCCGGTCAGATTGTCAATGAAGCCGAGGGCCTTGAGGGTAGCCTCCGGGCTGCCGGGGCCCTGCCGTTCCAGGCGCGAGAAATATTCGCAGATGAAATTGAAATCGAATTCGTGAATTGTTTTGTTTTTATTACTCATTAATTTAGTAAATGTTGTATGCCATGAGGGCACGGCACAGCGGCGCCGTCATCGTGGCAGATAGATTAACGTTGAAATTCCAATAATACGGAACTTCCTCCCGGAAGGGATCATCCGGGAGCAAACAAAAGGGGACAACCGCTACGGAAAGTACCGGTTGTTTACAAGGCCGAGGCCGATTTAAATGAAGTATTAAACATGAAGCAAAGATATATCGTCTTGTGCCGGACTGGAAATGCGCTGCCGATAAGATTGTTTCAGAAGCAACTTTTCCGGTGCGGCGGGGAACAGGGGTAAATCCCCGTTCGCCTCATATCTTCTCTGTAATTTGTATTTCCAATACTTTCCCGAAAGTATGCCCGCGGACAGGATGTGCGGGCCGTGCCGGAATTTCGCACGGTCCGGCTGTCTTTTTCAAGACATTATTATGTCTGCTGTTCTCCGGAGCCGGAAAAAACGTCATTCCCGCGCGTAGGGGATACTTCCTCTACTCCGTCTTTCCGTACCTGCGCGCCCGGAAGGAATAGGCTACCGCCACCACGGCGGCGAGTATGGCGTACAGGATGAAGCGGTCCGTGGAGATGGCGTTGGCGGATTCTCCGTTGGACAGGAAAAAGGTGATGGCGGCCACCAGCATGTTGCCTGCAAAGATGGTGAGGTTCCAGAAGCTGGTGATGACGCTTTTCAAATGCAGCGGAGCCTGCGTGTAGGCGAATTCGAGGCCGGTGGTGCTGAGCAGGATCTCGGAAATGGTGAGCACGCAGTAGGGGATCAATTGCCACGCGATGGACATGGAGGCGCCTCCCTCCAGCCTGTATTGCAGGAAAGCGACAATCAGGAACGTCACAGAGCTCAGGGCCAGCCCCGTTCCAAGGCGCACCAGGGGCCGCGCCAGCGTCACCACCTTCGGATAGACGAATACGGTGATCAGTGGAATGAACACCATCACGAAAATGGGATTGGCCGCCTGGATTTGCGCCGGCCCGATGGACCAGTCTCCGCCGCCCGGGAGCGGGATGGAAAGGGGAATCATCCTGCTGCCCTGGGCCACCCAGGAGGAGGCCGTCTGTTCAAAGATGGACCAGAAGGGAATGATGAAGACAAAGATGGAGAGGATTTTCAGGATGTGCCGGGCGTCCTCCACGGCGGAAGCTCCGCAGCGTTGCTCCGCATTCTTCCAGCCCCCGTGGAACAGGACGATGAAGAGCACTTTCCAGAAGCCGGCGCGGCCGTTGTTGCGTTCAGGCGGCGTTCTGTGGTACTTCTTGCGGCCCAGCCAGAAGACGAAGGTGGCGATGCCCATGAAAATGCCCGGAACGGCAAACGCCCAACTGTACCCGTAATGCTGTTCCATGGCCGGAATGACCAGGAAGGAGAAGAAGGAGCCCAGGTTGATAGCCCAGTAAAAGGCATTGAAGGCCTTGGTCATCAACTGCGGGGATTTGTCCGGAATCTGGTCCCCCATGAAGGCGGAGACGCAGGGCTTGATGCCTCCCGCGCCCAGCGCGATGATGAACAGGCCCGTCATCAGGATGTAACGGCGCGCTTCAATGGTATGGAAGAGGTCTGCCGTGGCCAGGACTCCGTGCCCTACGCAGTAAAGCAGGGAAATGTAAAGAATGGTCTTGTACCGGCCCCATACCTTGTCCGCCAGCCATGCGCCCGCCAGGGGAAGCAGGTAAACCATTCCCGCGAAGACGTGAAGGGTGGCGGTGGCCCAGTTTTCGCTCATCAGCAGGTGGCCCGTCATGTACAGCATGAGGATGGACTTCATGCCGTAGAAGCTGAAGCGTTCGCAGGCTTCCGTTCCGATGATGTACCTGGACTGGGCGGGGAGGGCGCTCATGGATGATGAAGGGGGAAGGGGGGCAGGGATGGCGGAACAAGGGCAATAAAAATGATGGCCCCGGTGCGGGGGCCATCATAGGAAGGTATTTTGGCGGCATTCCGCCCCTGTGCGGCGGGACACGGGGGTAATGACGGCTGCCATGGAAAGGAAGGGTGTTAGCGTTCCTGGTTCAGGATGGGGGCGATCTCCACCTTGTACTGGGCGATGCACGCTTTCAGCCAGTCCAGCATGATCATGGATTTGGCCTGGGCGGTCAGGGCCGGGGCAATCTGCTGGGTGGCCTTGATCTGGAACTCCGGCGTATCCTCCAGTTCGCGCTTGACGAGCTGGGTCAGCAGGATGCCGTCCCCCGTGTTGATGGGCTGGGCCATCCGGCCGGGGTTAATGACGGAAACCGCCTGGAACACTTCTTCAGGGACCGGGAGTTCCTTGGGCGGAGCCAGGCGGGAATTCATGGCGCGGTCCAGAAGGGCCTGGAGTTCTTCCTGGCTTTTGGCGTTTTGGAGGTTGACGCTGCTCAGGAGGGCGTTCGGATTGATGAAGGGACCGTAGGCGGCGGTCTTGGCTCCGGCCTTCCCGGCGATGGCGTTGAACTGTTCCACGGGCTTTTCAGCCTTCTGCAATTCCGTGTTGAGTTCGGCGGCGGCCTTGTTCATGGATTCCACGGTCATGCTTTCCAGCAGGTCGGCGCGGGCGCTGTTGCGGGCGGTTTCATAAGGCAGCGCCTTTACCGGGGTAACGCCTTCCAGGCGGACCAGGACGACCTGTCCGTTTTCCAGCACCTGCATGGTGCTGATCTGTTCGGCTCCGGTCTTGGCGCGCGCTTCTTCAATGGCCTTGGCGTCCGCATCCGCATTCAGGGCGGGGGCTCCCGTCAGGGAGAAGGCCACGTCCAGCAGGGTGGCGCTGCGTCCGTCGGAGGCGGACTGGTTGATCGGCTGGTTGATTTCCTGGGGCGCATTCTTGCGCGTCACGGCCGTGTAGGACTTCTTCTCCATCTTGCAGACGTCGGGAGTCTTGGCCAGGGCTTCACTGATGGCCTGGTCCATGTTCCTGCCGTTGGTGGCGTTCAGCGGTTCCCAGATGTCATTTTCCACCAGGTTCATGGTTTCCATGGTGGCGTTGGAAATATCGCCGGGCTTGGGCGCCTGGGCATCGCCCGCGGGGGTGAAGGTGTACACGGTGAAGAAGCGGGCTTCCTCGTTCTTGTAATTTTCCTTGTGCTTGTCCCAGAAGGTTTTGATTTCCTCTTCTCCCGGGTCCGTCTTGGGACGGAAGGCGCTCTTTTCCAGGAAGGCGGTGTTGACCGTGATCTGCTGGCTGTTGGACTCCGCCACGGCTTCGGCAAAGCCGGATTCCACGGAAATGCCGCCGGTCAGCACATCCTTGATGCGCACCAGGCTGATGGTGTCTTCCATCAGGCCGCGCAGCAGTTCCTCCTGAAGCTTCTTGCCCATGTTGCCGCGCATGGAAATGAAATTGTCGTACTTCCGGGGGTCGAAGACGCCCTTCTCATCCTGGAATTCGGGAATGTTGCAGATGGCGTCGTCAATCTCCGTAGTATTGGGCGTCAGGCCCAGCCGGCTCGCCTCCCTGCGGATGATGCCGCGGTAGGCCAGGAAAGCGGCGTTGGGATTATTCGTTTTCAGCAGGTGGCAGAGTTCCCGCAGGCTTTCTTCCGAGCTGAAATTGTCCTGGAGCAGCGGGCCGAAGGTGGAAGGGAAGGAGAAAGCCACGGACAGGCCGGTTCTGCCCATGCTGTTGTAATCCTTTTCTCCGTAAGACTTGCCGTCCACGGAAACGAAGGTTTGCTTGAACATGCCGGTCAGGGAGCCGCCGCTTACGTCCCCGCCGATGAACATGAGGCCCACAAACACCAGGGCCATGGCTGCCATGATGACGATTGTATGTTTACGTAAGTAATCTAACATGGAATGTTAAGTTGAAGATGCGCGTGTGGCCGGTCCCGGACTGACGGCAGCCTGGACAGCCCGGACCTTTTACACCTTTTCCCGCCGCTAGGCAAGAACGAAGCTTTCCGCTTCCGGCGGCTTTTCCAAAACATTGCGGCATGCGCTTTCCTGTCATGAAGGGCGTTTCCGGTCACGGCAGAACAGTTTTTGACCTCGACGGTGATGCAAATACCCCTTATGTTGCTCCTGCGCGGAAGGTTCCGGATGCCGCAGGGCGGTCCGGCCTCGTGGGGCCTGTTCCCTCCCGCGCATGTCCGTAGCCGGATGTTCCTTTAATCGCAAGGATTTATGCTGAACCAGGTAGTAGAACTCAAAAAGAGAAGTGACGGCGGTCCAGATCCCCAGCGGGGATGTGCTCACGCTGCCGGAGGGGGAACGCGTGTATATCACCCAGATACTGGGCGGCTCCTATACCGTGGCTACGGACCATGGCCTGGCCCGCATCTCCAGGGAAAATGCGGACGCCCTGGGAGCGGAAGCGGCGGAAGCCTCCCCGGAGGCGGCTGAACTGGATGAAAACGCCACGCTTGAAGAACGGGTATGGGATACGCTGAAATGCGTGTACGATCCGGAAATCCCCGTGGACATCGTCAACCTGGGCCTGATTTACGACGTGACCGTCATCGAGCTGGAAAACGGCCTGCATCACGTGGCGGTCAAAATGACTCTTACGGCGCCCGGCTGCGGCATGGGACCCCATCTGGTGATGGAGGCCAAGGACCGCATTGAAGCGCTGGAAGGCGTGGAGGCCGCGGATGTGGAAATGGTGTGGGCCCCCCTGGAACCAGGACATGGTCAGTGAGGAAGGCAGGATGAAACTCGGATTGATCTGACTCCATGCCGGTGACGTTGAAATTATCCGACGACGAGGCGCGCGATCTGGCGGAAATGCTTTCCACCGCCGCCACGGTGGCCGCCTCCAACCAGCAGGATGGGGCGGAAGGACGCCTGGTGGCGTGGGGAAAGCTGGTCTCCCGGCTGATGGAGGAACTATCCGCCACGCCCAAACTGAAGGGCCGCATTGCCTACGCGGACGATCTGGGCGGTTACGCCTTCACCCGGGAATATGAGGAAAACGCCTTTTTCCAGGACTGCCTGGACGAGTACCGGGACAACATTTTCTGGGCGGACCTGGTGACGCGCATGGCGGACAAGGCCATCAGCGAACACCTGGGGCCGGAGTACTTTGAAAGCATGCCGGAGGAGGAACGCCGCCGGACGGCGGAAGCCCTGGAAAAATCCCTGTGGCAGGAATGCGCCAGGTACGGCATTGACCGGCTGGGTTTCATCCTTCCCCCGTCGGACGGTTAAAAGAGAAAATTGTTCAAGGAATATCCGTGAACCGGATACTGCCTGAATGGCGGACGGCCCGGACTGCATGCGTGGATGCGCTGGGGATGGCTGGCGCGTGCGTCGTGCGTTTGCGTGGCTATTGAGCAGATGGACGGCGTATTTATCCTGTTCCAGGTTTTTGGCTGGCACGCGTTGCGGAAGCGCCGCAAGCCCTGCGTCAGCTGAAATGAAAAACGTCCGGCAGGGGGGTACTGGTTTTCAGGATAAAAAGTCCGCTGGCGCTCAGTTTTACCTTGGGGGCCGCGGGGGAGCTGCGGCAATCCCCGGATGGGCAGGACAAATCCGGGCAGTTTCCGCGGACCGGGAATTGTTCATGCGCCGGGCCGGAGCCTTATTCCTCCGGGTCCTCCGGCATGGGAGGGGTGGGGCTGCCCAGGTGTTCCGTCTCCTTGGGAGTGGAGAGCACCTTGTAATACGCCCATGCGGCGGCGGTCAATACGCCGCCGATGGAAACGATCATGGTTAGCCAGCCGGTAAGGGACATGATTATTTGATGTTCTCCTGAACGAGCCTGGTGACGACTTCATCAGGCTGGACAGGATTGGCATCCTGGGGCAGGGGACGGTTCTGGAACAGTTTGAAATCCGTCATTTTTGTTTCTCCGCCCGTCTGGAGCAGAACGGAACCGTTGGGCTGGATGTCCGCCATGACGTTGGTGGAGGGGGTGGGATCGCCGGTGAACGTCACGCTGGTGTTGGGGTGCCATTTGCCGTCCTTGTACGCGAAGCTGGGGCCGAAGAAGGCGCCGCGGGCTTTCTTGGCGGATTCAAAGTTGCGCATGAAGTCTTCCACGAATCCGACGGAGAAGGAAAGTTCCTTTTCCGAGGAATGCGTTTTCCATTTGGAAATGAGGTCCCAGGACTTGTCCTTGTTGTTGAAGTAGTAGCCGCTGATTTCCTTGAATTTCCCCATCTTTTTGACGCAGACGAGGAAACGCATGTTTTCCCCGACGGTCCAGGGATAGTCCACGAAGCTCTGGCCGCCCGTTCCTTCGCCGCCGAAGCGGCCGGAGCGCGCGTTTTCACCCAGCTTTACCAGTTTGGTGCGCTCTTCTTCCGGCACGCTGTTGGGGTTGTCCCCATGGGCCACCGGGTCCCAGATGGAAAAGATGATGACTTTTTTACCGTTGGACTGTTCCTGAAAGCCGATGTAGCCGTCGTCAAAATTCATGGCGCAGAAGTAGGTGCCCGGAACGGATGTCTTGGCTTTCACTTCATTGTACAGGGCGCTCGCTTGGGCCGGGTGGCCCTGCTGCATGACATGGACGGAACGGCACTGGCGTTTTGCCAGCAGTTCCGGGTCTTCCTGGGCGTGCAGGAGAGTGGTTCCGGAGAACAGGGCGGCGCAAACGACGGCTGTGGCGGAGAAAAGACGCATGGTTTTGAATGATTGATTGATGGTTGGCCGCTCTCCGTCCGGAGGGATGGAGGCAGGCAAATAATTAGTACGGGCTAATTACGTTTGTTCCGTGGGAAATCTCGCATGGAAACTGCACTTTTTCAAGATTTTTTCGGCATGAGCATTCCGGAGAAATGCATGGAAACGGAGGAGCGCCTCAGGCCTTTACGGCAACTGAATTATACGGTTCCGAAGGACTCCCCATGATATGGCCTTCCCTTTGTTTGCTTTCGTTCAATTCACCTGGGTGATTCCTTTGGCTCTTGTGAAGGTTTGCGGTGTTACCGGAATGAAGAAGGCCGTTCCGCACGGGATGCAGGAACGGCCTTCGGGATGATGAACGGGAAGTGTCGTTCTACCGGATGGGGTTCAGGAAGAGGGGCATCAGGCCTCCCAGCACGATGAAGATGGAGAAGGCCGCCAGCATGACGCCGGAAATGACGGGCACCTGTACGGGGTCCGCGTCTTCTGCGGGCTTGTCCCAGTACATGGAGCGGATGACCTTGAAGTAGTAATAGAAGCCGGAGGCCGCGCAGATGATCATGACGGGGAGCATCCAGCCCAGGTACAGGCCCGTGTTGATGACGTGCACGAAGGAGATCATTTTGGCGAAGAAGCCGGCCGTCAGAGGCACGCCCGCCAGGGAGGCGAACATGATGGTGATGGCCAGGGCCAGCCGGGGATTGGTCTTGCCCAGGCCGCGGAAGGCGGAGATTTCCTCGCTCCCGCGCTGGATGCGGATCATGGCGAGGGCGAAGAAGGCGCCGAAGGTCATGACCAGGTACACGGCCAGGTAGAACGGGGCGTTCGGGGCAAGCCGCCCGTCCATGGTGCCGATGAAGAGGGGAAGGATGAAGCCGGCCTGCGCGATGGAGGAATAACCCATCATGCGCTTCAGGTTGGTCTGCGGAATGGCGCCCAGGTTGCCCACCAGCAGCGTAGCCGCAGCCATCAGGGCCACGACGAATTCAACGGGGGGCAATGCGGCGAAGGGAGCCAGAATGATGCTGAGCAGGGCGAAGCCGGCCACCTTGGAGGCCACGGAGAGGAAAGCCGTCACTGGAGTGGGTGCGCCCTGGTATACGTCCGGAATCCACAATTGCATGGGAACCGCGCCGATTTTGAAGGCCGTGCCGAGCAGCAGCATGGCGAGGGCCAGGTACATGGCGGGGCCGTCTGGCCCGCCAGCGCGTGGCTGACGATGGCTCCGTCATAGATGAATGTTCCCGTAACGCCGAAGTACCAGGCCAGGCCGAAAACGAGGAAGCCCGTGCTGACGGCGCCCAGAATCAGGTACTTGATGCCCGCTTCCGTGGAGCCCAGGTTCCGGCGGAAGTAGCCCACCATGATGAAGGAGCTCAGGGTAAGCACTTCCAGGGAGACGAACAGTTCCACCAGGTTGGAGGCTTTGCACAGGGAGGTGATGCCTACGCAGGCCAGCAGGGGCAGGATGTAGAATTCCCCCGTGCCGTCCTGGGACTTGGAGTCGTTGGAAGAGAGGTTGATGACGGCCCGGAAGTCCACGGACAGCAGCAGGGTGACTGCCGTGGCGACAAGCGCCAGGATGATGTAGACATTGTCATAGAGCCCCCCCATGTAGAAGGGGAGCATCGCCAGGGCACCCGCCGCGCCAATCAGCCCGAAGACGAATTTGGGCGTCTTTTTTGCAGAAGGTCTCGGCCAGGAGCATAAGCATCGCCAGGCCGGCCAGGATGAATTCCCGGAATATACGCTTGCATGGGTAAAAGAAGATCGGGTTAAACTTGGATTGTATTCGGAAGGGGAATCAGGAGAAGAACTGGAGCACCAGCGTGGGGAAGAAGCCGAAGACCGCCAGGGTGATCGTCAGGAAGTAGTTGGCCGCCCGTTCGGAAGGCAGCAGTTCCGTGGCGTAGGCTGCGGCCTTGGAGAGGTCCCCCCTGGAAGATGTTGCGGTAGGCCCTCAGCATGTACACCGCGCCGATGACCAGGCCCCAGAGGCACAGGATGGTGGCGATCTGGACAGGGCCGAAGCTGTCGTTAAATCCGGCGAAGCCGGAGAAGAAGACCATGAATTCCCCCGGGAAGTTGGCGAGGCCGGGGAGGCCGATGGAGGCCATGCCCGCCAGGCCGAAGACGAAGGCCATGCGCGGCAGCCTGGTGCTCAGGCCGCCCAGGGAGTTGATTTCCAGCGTGCCGGTCTGCTTTTCAATCTGTCCGCAGAGCAGGAAGAGCAGGGCGATGGTCAGGCCGTGGGCCAGCATAAGCAGGGCTGCCCCTTTCAGCGCCCAGGGGTTGGCTTCCGCGGAACCGGAGGCCACCAGGGCGGCGAAGGCCAGGAAAATGTAGCCCATGTGCATCACGGAGGAGTTGCCCAGGAGCAGGTCCAGCCTCTTCTGGTTGACGGTCACGTAGCCTACCCAGATGACGTTGCATACGAGCAGGACAAGGAGGATGTTCGTCCAGGGAAGGAAGCCAGTTTCCATCAGCGGCTGGAACATGAAGAGGCCGTACAGGCCGAACTTCTTGAGCACGCCCGCATGCATCATCGCCACCGGAGCGGGGGCGGAGGCATACGCGGGGGCTGCCCAGGAGTGGAAGGGGAAGAGGGAAATCAGCGTGCCGAACCCGGCGATCAGCAGGGCGCCGATGAGTTCCGCGTGGGCGAGTTCCCGGCCGCCGGCCATGAAGTCTTTCAATCCGGAGAAGGTGAAGCCCGCCTGCGAGCCGATCATCAGCAGGGCGGCCAGCAGCACCATGGAGGCAAGCCCCAGGTAAAGCGTGGCTCGCCAGGCCGTGGTGCGGCGGTCGCCGCGCCCGTACAGGCCGATCATTACGAAGGTGGGGATCAGCGCCAGTTCATGGAAGGCGAAGAAGGAGATGATGTTGTCGGACAGGAAGGCCCCGGTGGCGCCTGCGGAAATCAGCAGGGCGGAGTTGTACCAGGAGGCTTCCCCTCCCTTGGGCGGGTTGGTGCCCAGTACGGTGGCGAAGGTTACCAGGATGGTCAGCAGCAGCATCACTTTGGCCAGGGCCGGGGCCAGCGTGAGCTGGAGGTCCATCCCTTCAAAGCGGGACCAGCAGGAGGAGCAGCCGTCAAAGCTAACCAGGGCCCAGATGCCGAGGGCCAGCGTCAGCGCGGCGCTGAGCAGGGCTGTCGGGCGTGCGGGCGCCTTGCACAGACCGATGAGGGCCGTGGCAATCAGAGGAATGAGAACAAGCCAGATAAGCATGGTGTGTGATTGGTTGGTAGGTTAGCAGGAATAGAAGACGGTGAAGTAGATGACCAGGAGCAGGCCGATGCCGAAGAGGGCCGTGTAGGCGGCCATGCTGCCGGACTGGAGGCGGCGCAGCAGGGACCCAACGGCGGCGGTCAGCCGCGCCAGGCCGCCCACGATGAGGCCGGAGATGATGAACTGGTCCATGAAGTCGATGATGGCGGCCAGGGAGCCCTGGATGCCCCTGACCAGCACCTTGTCATAGAACCAGTCAATGTAGAGGCGGTTGGCGAGGGCGCGGGAGACGGCATTGCCGGAGAGCTTGGGAGGCCGGGGATCCCGCATAGAAAACGGCCGCCAGCAGGATGCCGAGCACCAGCGCGCCCATGGAGACGTAGAAGGGCATGCCGATATGGAAGCTTTCGGAAACGAACCCGTTGAAGGGCACCAGCCTGTCAGCCATGAAGCCGTAGCCGGAGATGAGGGCCAGCACGGCCAGGATCAGCAGGGGAACCAGCATGAGGCCGCCCACTTCCCCGGCGTGTTCCGAGCTGTGGCTGCGGCTCTTGCCGAAGAAGACCACGAAGATCACGCGCATCATGTAGAAGGTGGTCAGCAGGGCCACGCCCGCGCCGATCCAGAAGAAGACCGGGTTTTTGTGCAGGGCGGCTTCCAGAATGGCTTCCTTGGAGAAGAAGCCGGACGTGAACGGAATGGCGATCAGGGCCATGGTCGCGATGATGAAGGTGAGGGAGGTCAGCTTCATGCGCTTCATGATGCCGCCCATTTTCCAGATGTCCTGTTCATGGTGGCAGGCGAAGATGATGGCGCCCGCGCCCAGGAAGAGCAGGGCCTTGAACCAGGCATGGGTGAAGAGGTGGAACATGGCCGCTTCCCCGGCCAGCAGGCCCAGGGCCATGACCATGTAGCCCAGCTGGGAGAGGGTAGAGTAGGCCAGCACGCGCTTGATGTCATTCTGCTGGGTGGCCATGAAGGCGGCGATGACGGCCGTGACGGCGCCGATGACGGCAATGACGTTGCAGGCCAGGGCGGGGAAGGCTTCCACGCCGATGGAGTACTGGACGCGCACCATCATGTACACCCCGGCGGCCACCATGGTGGCCGCATGGATCAGGGCGGAGACGGGGGTGGGGCCTTCCATGGCGTCCGGAAGCCACACGTGCAGCGGGAACTGGGCGGATTTGCCCACCGCCCCGCAGAAGAGGCACAGCACCGTGATGTTCAGCAGGGTTTCACTGAGGCCCGCGGGCATTTCCATCAGGCTGAAGTCCAGCGTGTTGGTCAGCGCCCAGAGGGTCAGGATGCCGATCAGGAAGCCGAAGTCACCCACGCGGTTGCAGATGAAGGCCTTTTTAGCGGCGTTTGCGGCGGCGTCCCTGGTGTACCAGTGGCCGATGAGCAGGTAGGAGGAAAGGCCCACCAGCTCCCAGAAGATGAAGGTCATGGCGATGTTGTTCGCCAGGACGATGCCCGTCATGGAGAACATGAAGAGGCTCAGGCACGCGAAGTAGCGCGTTTTCGCCTTGTCGTCCGCCATGTAGCTCAGGGAGAAGATGTGGACCAGCAGGCCGATGCCCGTGACCACCAGCATCATGCGGGTGGAAAGGGGGTCCAGCACAAAGCCCAGGTCAACGGAAAAGACATCGGAGATCGGAAGCCAGGAGAAGGAGTCCGAGCCGGTCTGGTCCAGCAGGCCCAGGGAAAGAACGAAGGTCGCCAGGCAGGAGAAGGTGGAGGTGAGGGCCGCGACGTTCGGACGCCGGGTCAGCAGGAACCAGTTGAAGGCGGCTACGACCAGCGGCGCAGGAAGAGCAGGAGCCAGGTGTATTGAATATCAATATTAAACATGTTCTTGAAGTAGTATGTTGCTCTTAGTCTTTCAGCGTGTTGAGGTCCTGCGTGCTGGCCGTGCGCCTGGCCCGGTACAGGGAGACGATGAGGGCCAGCCCGATGGCTACTTCCGCCGCGGCGATGGTCAGGATGAAGATAGACAGGGCCTGTCCGTCGTAATTGGGCAGCCCCATGGTGCCCTGGGCGCGTGAAAACGCCACCAGTGACAGGTTGGCCGCGCTGAGCATCATTTCCAGGCACATGAAGATGACGATGATGTCACGCCGGACAATCACCCCCATCAGGCCGATGGCGAACAGGACGCCGGAGAGGATCAGGTAATGCGTAAGAGGTATCATGATGATGGCTGTGGTAAGGGGTTCGGGTTATTTGCCGGAGGGGCGGCGGCTCAGCACGACGACGCCGATGGAGGCTACCAGCAGGGCCAGCCCGGCGATGACCAGGCTCCGGTTGTATTTGTCAAACAGGGTGCGGCCCAGCAGGGCGGTATCCGGGAATTCCCCGTTGTCTATTTCCGCGCGGATGGTGGTGCCTTCCGGATAGAGGTGTGCGGAACATTGGGGGGAGAGGGGAGGGAGGGTGATGGACGGTGCTATGCCGCAGGTGGAATGGAGCAATTGGTCAAGAGATGCCTTGGTGATGGCATAGTCCGATCCTCGTGTGCATCCGCCGGAAGCAACGCAGGGTTTCTGCGCGCATTCCCCGGAAAGGTTGTTGGTTTCCGTTTTCCCGGAGTTGGCGCTGTCCTGGCCGATCTTCAGATCGTTCCATGCCTGTTCCGCGGTGGCCATCGGGCAGCGGTGCGTTTCCTTCGCGCCGGGCAGGGAGTAGATGATGCCGATGAGCTGGCCGAGGAAGAGGCCGGCGATGATGACGCCGATGGCGACGGATACGGGCCGCCGGAAGGGGGAGGTTTCCCGCTTCACGTTCAGCAGCATGATGATGAACGCGAAGAGCACCATGATGGCTCCGGCGTATACCAGAATCTGGAGAATGCCCAGGAAGTGGGCGCCCAGCCCGATCATAATGGCGGCAGTGGCTCCGAAGGAGAGGGCCATCATCATGGCGGAGGAAACGGGGTTGCGCATGAAGACGACCATCAGGGACAGGATCACGGCCAGGGCCCCGAAGACGTAAAAGAGTATGTCACTGGCAAAAATGTTCATAACGTACGGAAATTGGAGTGAGTGTTTCGGGGTAAGTTATTTGTATTGGTTCCACTTGTTGACCAGCCCCTTGCGGGTGCCGCCCATTTCGTAGAGCTTGGCCTTGTTGTGGATGGCCTGGGCCTTGTCCGTGGGGGTGAACAGGTAATCCTGGCTCATGAAGATGGCCTGTTCCGGGCAGGCTTCCTCGCACATGCCGCAGTAGATGCAGCGGAGCATGTCGATCTGGAATTCCTTGGGCGCTTTTTCCACCTTGCCCCAGGGGCCTTCCTTGATGGCGCCGGGGGTGATGGTGATGGCGCGGGCAGGGCAGATGAATTCGCAGAGCTGGCAGGACACGCAGCGTTCGCGGCCGTCTTCCCCCTTCACCAGGACGGGAGCCCCGCGGTAGTATTCCGGCAGGTGCTTGTCCCACCGGAATTCCGGGTACTGCATCGTGACACCGATGCCGGAGCCGGCCAGTTCCTTCTTGTTGCGGGATTTGCCCAGCAGAGCCAGAACGAGGTGCTTGATGGTGATCCAGAGACCGCCAAGGATGGATTGCAAGTAGAACCGCTCTCCGAGGGAAATCTTCGGGCGCTTGATCGTTTTGAAGGCCATAATAGTGATGTTGTCGGGATGAAGAAGGTTGATTACTTGACGAAGTACAGGATGGCGGCCGTGATGAAGATGTTGATGACGGCCAGTTCAAAGAAGACCATCCAGCCGAGCTTCATCACCTGGTCGTAACGGAAGCGGGGGAGCGTCCAGCGCACCCAGACGAAGAAGAAGACGAAGAAGAGGAGCTTGAGCACGTACGCGATGAGCTGGCAGATGACCGCCACCCAGTTGGCCACGTGTTCGTTGAGCCACCCGTCCAGGCCGAAGCCGATGGACCAGCCGCCCAGGAACAGCGTGATGACCAGGGAGGAGCCTACCACCATGGCGGCGTATTCACCCATGAAGAATTGCGCGAATTTCATGGAGGAGTATTCCGTGTGGTAGCCGCCCACGAGGTCCGTTTCACATTCGGACATGTCAAAGGGCGTGCGGTTGGCTTCCGCGAAGATGGAGGTCAGGAAGATGATGAAGCTGATGGCGATGGGAACCAGCAGGATCCAGCGCTGCCAGCTCAGGCCCTCGCCCCACACGGGGAGCATGAGCCAGCCGTTGGCGGCTTGGTATTCCACGATGTTGGAGAGGTCCAGCGTGCTGTAAATCATCAGAACGGGGATGATGGAGAGGCCCATGCTGATTTCATAGGAGATCATCTGGGCGGAGGGGCGCACGCCGCCCAGGAAGGGGAATTTGGAGATGGAGGACCAGCCGGCCAGCACCAGGCCGTATACGGAGAGGGAGGAGATGGCGAACATCCACAGGGGCCCGACGCTGAGGTTGGCCACCGCCATGTTTACGTTGCCGTAGGAGGTGTGGAGGTCTCCGGCAAAGGGGACCACGGCCGCCGTCATCAGCGGGGGGGCCAGCACCAGGATGGGGGCGATCCAGAAGTACACGCGGCGCACGAAGGGAGGCGTGAAGTCCTGCTTCAGGAACAGCTTGCCGCCGTCCACCATGGGCTGCACGAGACCGAAGATCGGAATGTCGCGGTCCAGGCGGAAGAAGCGGCACAGGTTGGCGATTTTGCCGTCATGGGGAAGGCCGAAGTAGTCCAGCGTCTTTTTGAACGGCAGGTCTGACTTAGCCCCGAAGCGGCGGAAGATGCTCAGCGGGATGCCGGCGCGGTTGGGCCCCACGCGGTCCTGAATCCAGGCGGCCACCCGGCGTTCAATGTACACGCAGACCGGAATGAACAGGATGGTGATGGCGAAGCAGATGACGATTTTGATCAGCAGGGTAATGACGTAGAACCACACAGGGTTGCTGAGCACCTCGTCGCAAAAGGTTAGAATCGAATCAATCATGGCGGATTAACAGGTTGTGTGCGTGTGAAGTGTGATTAGCGGCCCTGGCTTTTTTCGCGTTCCACCACGGGGATGGTGACGCCGGTTTCCAGAATGGGCTGGCCCCCGTCTCCGATGGAGCCCCAGGTGACGCCGTTGAGGGCGCCGTATTCCGTGCTCATGACGGTGAGGATGTCCAGGGCGGAGTTGAAGTCTTTCAGCGCGGGGTTGCCGCCCAGCAGAAGGGTGATGTCCCGGAGAATCTGCCAGTCATCCCGGGCGTAGCCCACGGGCTGGATGGCGCGGTTCAGGCGCTGGATGCGTCCGGTGACGTTGATCATGGTGCCGAATTTTTCAGCAAAGGTGACGCCCGGCAGAACCAGGTCCGCATGGCGCGCCGTTTCATTCACGCTGTGGGCGGTCATGAACAGGTAGTCCAGCTTTTTCAGGTCTTCTGCGGTGAAGCCGGCTTCCGGGGCGGTGAGGTCTTCCCCCAGCGTGAGGATGCCCTTGATGGAGCCGTTGCGCACGCCGTCGCGGATGGCGGCCAGCCTGGAGCCGGGTTCAATGCCCAGCACCAGCTTGGCCCCGTTCGTGTTCGGATTGCGGTCCGCAGCGATCAGCATGCCGTCGCTTTCTCCCATGCGGGGGACGATGTCCACCATGTCCGTGCCGATTTGCGCGGCCAGGTGGCGGACCATGTAAAGTTCTTCGTTGGTCATGCGCCCGGAGGCGATGATGGCGAGCTGGTGCGGGGCGACGCGCTTGACGGCTTCTGTGACGGAGGCCAGGGCGGGTTCCCAGGTGGACGGGCGGTGGGGCGCTCCCGCGTCCGTGCGTATGACGGGCTGGGGAATGCGCGTTTCCGCGTTGATGTATTTGTAATTCAGGCGGTGGGAGTCCGGCATCCAGCAGGAGTTCACGGCGTCGTTCGGGCGCGGGGTGATGCGGTACACCTTTTCTTCACGCGTCCAGAGGATGATGTTGGTGCCCGTGCCGCAGTCCACGTCAATGGTCTTGGTTTCTTTCAGGAACCAGACGCGCATCTTGAAGCGGAAGTCCTTGGAGGTAAGGGCGCCTACCGGGCAGAGGTCCACGGTGTTCAGGGAGTAGTTGCTGTCCAGCTCACGGCCCGGATAGACCGTGATGGCGTTGAAGGTGCCGCGCTGGGCCATCGTGAGAACTTCGTCATGCATGATGTCGCGCATGAAGCGCACGCAGCGGCCGCAGAGCACGCAGCGCTCCTGGTCCAGGTTCACGCGCGGGCCGATGCTCAGGTTCTTGCCCTTCTTGGTCTTCTTTTCCTCATAGCGGCCTTCCACCTGGCCGTAGTCGTTGGAGTATTCCTGGAGCTTGCATTCCCCGGCCTGGTCGCAGATGGGACAGTCCAGCGGGTGGCTGGTAAGCAGGAATTCCATCACGCCGCGGCGCGCCTCGCTGGCGAGGGGGCTGTCCGTACGGATGCCCATGTTTTCCGCCACCGTGTTCGCGCAGGAGATGATGGGGCGCGGCATCCACTGGATGCGCTGGTAGCCGTTTTCATCATAGGAGGGAGTCTGGCCCGGAGCCAGCCTGGGCGGCATCCCCTGTTCCACCATGCACATGCGGCAGGAGCCGACGACGGCCAGCTTGGGGTGGTAGCAGAAGCACGGGATGGGAACGCCTACGGAACGGCAGGCGTCTGCAATCCGCGTGCCGCGCGGGAACCGGTGCCACGTTCCGTTGATCTGGACGTTCACCTTGCCTTCCGCGGCGGCAATGTCTTTGGGGAGTTTGGAAGCTTCTTCACTCATGATGACGGATGGGAGGGAAATGGTATTGAAAAGTGGTGTTGCGTTCTGCTGTTAGCGGGTGAGGAAACGGGTTTGTTCCCGGCCTTCCCTGGTATGGGGCAGGCAGGCGTTGAAGGGGTCCGTCAGGGCCACGAATTCCTCCTTGAACTTGGAGACCATGGCCTGGGTGGGCCATGAGGCGGCTTCACCGAAGGCGCAGACCGTTTTCCCTTCAATCTGGTTTGCCACTTCAATCAGCAGGTCCACGTCGGACGGAGCGGCCTTGCCTTCCAGAATGCGGGTGCTGAGCTTCATCATCCACGGGCAGCCTTCCCGGCAGGGGGTGCACTGGCCGCAGGATTCATGCGCGTAAAAGCGGTTGATGTTGTTCATGGCCCAGGGCATGGAGCGGGAGTCGTCCATGACGATGACCGCGCCGGAGCCGGACATGGAGCCGTGCTGGGAGATGCTGTCCAGGTCCAGCGGAATGTCGAAGAAGGAGATTTTGCCCATGGTGCCGTCCGGGTTCTGCACCTTGTATTCCACATCCGTGCGCATGACCTTGGAGGAGGAGCCGCCGGGAATGACGGCCTTGAACTCGCGGCCGTCCCGCGGGCCTCCGCAGACGTCATACAGCAGTTCCCCGAAGGTCATGGAGCCGGAAACGATTTCATAGAACCCCGGGCGTTTCACGTCGCCGGAAACGCCGATGATGCGGGTACCGGGGGCGCCGGGCACCTTCCTGGCTGTAGGCTTCTCCGCCCATGGCGATGACGTGCTTCACCTGGCAGAGGGATTCCACGTTGTTCACGATGGTGGGGCAGCCGTACAGGCCGATGGCGGCCGGGAAGAAGGGAGGCTTGATGCGCGGGTAGGGGCGCTGACCTTCCAGGGAGTTGAGCAGGGCCGTTTCCTCACCGCAGATGTAGGCGCCCGCGCCACGGTGCACGTGGATTTCCAGATCATAGCCGGAACCCTGGATGTTGCTGCCCAGGAAGCCGCGTTCGCGCGCTTCCTGAAGGGCCTTGAGCATGATTTCCGCGGCCATGGGGAATTCCTCCCGCATGTAGATGTAAGCCAGGTGCGCGCCTACCGCGTAGCTGGAGATGACCATCCCTTCAATGAGCTGGTGGGGGTCCTGGTGGACGATGTAGCGGTCCTTGAAGGTGCCGGGTTCGGATTCGTCGCAGTTGCAGACCAGATAAACGGGCTTCGTGTTGTTCGGCGGAATGAAGGTCCACTTCACGCCGGTGGGGAAACCCGCGCCGCCGCGGCCGCGCAGTCCGGATTTTTTCACCTCGTCAATGACGGCCTTCGGCTCCATGCCGAGCGCCTTTTTCAGTTCCTCATAGCCGCCGTCGGCCAGATAGCAGTCAATGGAAGTGTTCCATCCTTCGCGGTTGACGTTTTTCAGGATGCGGCGCGTTTCCCTGGGGTGGGGTTCTTTACCGGGAAGATAGGTGATGCTCATGGCGAAAATCTGGTGCGGGGTGGAAAGGGTTAGGCGTTCTGGTGCTTGGCGATCACTTCCTCCAGCAGTTCCGGAGTGACTTTTTCATACAGGAGGTCGTTGACCATCATGTTGGGGCCGAATCCGCAGTTGGCCAGGCATTCCACTCCCTCCACGCTCCACAGGCCGTCCGGGCTGACGCCGATGGGGTGGTGGTGGTCAATGCCGCTCTTGTCAATGCCCAGGCGCGCGCAGATGGCGTCAAAGAGGCTGTCCGCTCCCTCCATGGCGCAGGAGAGGGTGCGGCACACGCGGATGTGGGTCTTGCCGGGGCACATCTGGCGCAGGCCGGGATAGAAGGTGACCACACCCAGCACGTGGGCGGCGGAGATGTTCAGTTTTTCACCCACCCAGGTGATGGCGTCTGCGCTGATGAAGCCGAATTTTTTCTGGATTTCATGCAGGATGGGAAGCACGGCGGATTTCTGCTTGCCTTCCGGATAATGCGTGACGTATTCGCTGGCGGCGGCGTCAAGCTCCGGCGTTACTTCAAAGGCCGGGTAGAACCGTTCGCCCGGGCTGGGCTGGTGGGCGATAGTCGCGTCGATGGCGTTTTCAGCGTAATCGGACATGGGGAGGAATGGTGTTTGAGTTGGAAAGGAAAAAGGGAGCGTGTGTTTAGCGGTCGCATTCGCCCATCACGAAGTCGAAGGAGCCGAGAATGGCCGGAACGTCGGAAACCAGGTGGCCTTTCAGCAGTTCCGGCAGGATGGACAGGTTGCAGAAGGAGGGGGAGCGCATGCGCAGGCGGTTGGGAAGGCCGCCGCCCTTGGAGTCCAGGAAGAAGCCCAGCTCGCCCTTCGGGTTTTCCGCGGCAAAGTAAACCTGCCCGGCGGGGGCGTTCACGCCCATGGTGGTGGCCATGAACTGGCGGATCAGGGATTCCATGTCCGTCATGACCTTTTTCTTTTCAGGCAGCGTGCCCTTGGTGTCCACCATGTTGATGGGGCCGTCCGGCATGGTTTCAATGACCTGGCGGATGATGCGCAGGGACTGGCGCATTTCTTCGATGCGCACGGTAAAGCGGTCGTAGCAGTCGCCGTGTTCACCCACGGGAACGTCGAACTCGTAATTCTCATAACCCAGGTAGGGGTTGGTTTTGCGCAGGTCGCGCTTGACGCCGCTGGCGCGCAGGTTGGCTCCGGTAATGGCCCAGGAGAGCGCCTTTTCACGGCTGATGACGCCCACGCCCTGAAGGCGGTCGATGAAGATTTTGTTCTTGAGCAGCAGGGCTTCCGTTTCATCCAGGGTCTTGCCCGCTTCGTCACAGAAGACGAGCACTTCCTTCAGCATTTCATTGGGGACGTCGCGCGTCTGTCCGCCGATGCGGGTGTAGGAGGAGGTGAAGCGCGCTCCGGTGAGCTGTTCGTAGAAATTATGGATTTTTTCACGTTCCTCGTAGCAGTAAAGGAACACGGTCATGGCGCCTACGTCCATGCCGTACACGCCGACGCCCAGGATATGGGAGGAAAAACGGGAAAGCTCCAGGGCCAGCACGCGCAGGGCCTGGCCGCGGGGGGGCAGTTCCCAGCCCAGCAGTTTTTCCACCGCGCAGGCATAGGCGATGTTGTTGGAAAGGGGGGGGCCAGGTAGTCAAAGCGGTCGGTGTAGGGGACGAACTGGTTGTACTGGATGGTCTCCCCGATCTTTTCCATGCCGCGGTGCAAGTGGCCCACCACCGGATCGCAGCTAATGATCTCTTCACCATCGAGTTCCAGCACCAGCCGCAGCACGCCGTGGGTGGCGGGGTGGGAGGGGCCCACATTCAGGGTCATCGTTTCTCCGAGCGGTTCGGAAGTATTGGTGAGATAGTCTGCGTTAGCGGCTGTATCTGCAATGGCGAAAGTTTTAGTGCTCGTCTTCATGTGGATGTCCGTGCCTGGCTGAACCTGATAATGGTGCCGAATGATTATGCCACTTCACACCATGCGGGCAAGCCAAATGTCAGTTTTTTTGGCATTCCGGGGGAGCTTTCCGTGTTGATGCGGAAGTTTCCTCAACTTATGAATGTTAGTTAATTCTAACAATGAATGCCGCAGGGGATGGTAATGGATATGGTGCGGAGGGATTTGGAATCCGAAAGCAATTTGCGAGGGCGCGGGAACCCTGAGGCGCGGGGGAGATGCTTGTCCGGTGGAAAGAGCCTGAAAGGCGAGAAATCACCTCCCTTTATTTTTCCCGGCTGTCCGTACGGGCCATATTTATTTCACGACGTTCTGGGGAATGAAGTGCATTTCCTGCTCCGCGATGCCGAATTGCCAGGTGGCTGTCTGCCACAGGTTGGCGGCAAGGTTTTTCCAGCGCACCTGGACGGTTACGGGGCTGAGGCGCAGGGGGCGGGAAGGCGTCCATTTCAGGATTTTTTCCTTGGGGTCATACTGGGCATTCACCAGGCCGAAGCCGGAAACGCGCATTTCCACCTGTTTGGGATCGAAGGCTGGTTCACGGGCCAGGGAAATGGAGATGTCCGGGTTCTGGTTTTTCACCACGGTATTGGCCGCCGGGTAGACAGGCTGGGCCGGGGCCGGATAGGAATTCAGGCTGTTCCCGCTGCTGCTATTGTTGCCGGGAGTGGCCGACGGCGTTTCCGGAGCCGTGGGCACGTTGAAATTCAGGGCTCTGGTGAATGTCTTGGGATCCTTGCCAAAAACCATGTAACGGTGAACCCGCCAGCGGTCCGTGTCCTTGGTTACTTTCTTGGGAATCACCGTGAAGGCCGCCTGGAATCCGGCTTCCTCCGCCTTGGTGATCATGTCCGGCAGGACGAATCCGCCCGGGTAGCAGTAGGCTTCCACGGCGGAACCGGGGAATTTTTCCTGAAGGATTTTCCGGGAATTGCTTATTTCCGCCGTTGCCAGGTCCAGAACCGCCTGGGTTCCCTTCCGCTGGGCGGCGCGCCATGATCTGGGGTACAGGTGGCTGACGGAGTGGCTGCCCAGCGTGGCGCCGTTATCCAGCATTTCCTGGATCTGGTCGTGGCTCATGGCGGAGCCGCGGCCCGTGATGAATTTGGTATAGGGGAAAACGGTGAACGGGAATCCCGTTTCCTTCAGGATGGGGTAGGCATCCGTGTAAACGCTCTTCCAGCCGTCGTCAATGGTGATCATCACGCATTTGGCGGGGAGCTGCCTGTTTCCCAGTTTCCATTCCAGGAACTCCTTCATGGAAATGACGGGCACGCCGCTGGCCTTCAGGGCCTGCATCTGGGCGCGGAACACGTCCGTATTCATGCGCATTTCCGTGGCGGGCAGGGTACGGCTGAAATCATGATAGCCCAGAATGGCTACGCGGGTTTCATGCTGGGGAACCGGAACGGGCGAGAAAGCCGTGGGAGGAATGACCGGGACCAGGCCTGCGGGCTGCACCGGAGCATGCAGGTTCGTTTCCCCGGGAATAGGCTCCGCATTCGGGATGGGCTCCGCCTGAGGGATGGAGGAAACCGTTTCTCCGGGAATGGGTTCCGCCATGGGAATGTTTTCATTCCTGCGGTTGGCTTCAATCAGTTCCCTGACAGGGACAATGCCGGCGGCAGGGTCCCCCTTGATGGTGCCGCCGATGACCGGTCCGGGCGCGAGGGGAAGGGGCGTGGCGGGCGGCAGGTCGGGCGGAAGCTCCGCGCACGCGACACCGGCTGCAATCAAGAAAATGGAAAGGAGGCCTGGGGCGGAGCGCATACCTGCAACTACTATTTTTAAGTTTCCTGTTCAACCTTAAACTCAGGCAGGCATGACAGCCTTTTCCCTGCCGGGCGCGCTCCTTTTCAGGTCCGTGCGGGCTTTTCCCGCCTGAACGCATTCCCGTTAAAAAGCATACAGACTCATTTTCCGCTCGCGGAAGAAAGGGGAGGTGTTTAGTCTGTCCGCAGACATGAGCTGTATTTGTCATTTCTTCAAAGTTCTGGCGCGCCGTGCGGGTCTGCTCACTACCGTGGCTGCCGCCGCCTTTTTCCTGGGGGCTCCTGCCGGTGAAGCTTCGGCTCGCGCGGCGGAACCTGCCTATCCCGCTACGGAAGTGGGGGGGGAATCACAGTACAGCCATTTTCCCATTCCCCTGAACCAGTACAAGCCCGCGCCGCCGGATGCCAGCCTGTCCCAGGTGCTCACGGAGCGCAACAAGCAGTCCGGCGGGTTCAACCTGGCCGTGACGCTCGTGTTCCTGGGGGCCATTATCCATACGTTCCTGGCCGGGCGGTTTGAACGCTATTCCCACAAGCTGGCCCTGCGCTACAAGGAAAAGCTCAAGGAAACCAATTTCCGCGTGATGCATCCGGAAGAACGGCTTCCGGTTTCCTTCGCCTCCGCCATCTTCCATTTCCTGGGGGAAGTGGAAGCCGTGTTCGGCATCTGGATCATCCCCTTCATGTTCGTGTGCTGGAAGTATTATTCCTTTGAGGACTTCTCGGCCTACTTGAATTACGACTGCTCCTTCACGGAGCCCATGTTCGTGATGATTATCATGATCATCGCCTCTTCCCGCCCCATCTTCAAGCTGGCGGAATCCGTAGTCAACTACGGCGCCAAACTTGGAAAATCTTCGCCCGGGGCCTGGTGGATTTCCGTGATGACCCTTGCCCCCCTGCTCGGCTCCCTGATTACGGAACCTGCCGCCATGACGATCGGCGCCCTGATCCTGAGCAAGAAGTTTTACGACCTCAAGCCGAAGAAGACCCTGATGTATGCAACGCTGGGGCTGCTTTTTGTGAATATTTCCATCGGGGGCACCCTGACGCATTTTGCCGCCCCCCCCGTGGTGATGGTGGCGGAAAAGTGGGACTGGGGTCTTGCGCACATGATCCAGCACTTCGGCTGGAAGGCCGTTTCAGCCATCATCATTTCCAACCTGGCCTACTTTTTTTTCTCTTCCGCAAGGGAATTCGCCCGCCTGGCCGCCCAGCAACGCGAGTTCAACGAGTTTGACGACGCCGTTCCCCAGTCCTGGGAAGACCGCAATGACAAGATACCGGCGTGGGTGACGCTGGCGCACGTCTGCTTTCTGACCTGGACGGTTCTCTTCGCCCATGAGCCGGTCATGTTCATCGGCAGCTTCCTCTTCTTCATCGGCTTTACGGTGGCTACCCCCCGCAGTACCAGAACCAGATGTCCCTGCGCGTTCCCATGATGGTGGGCTTCTTCCTGGCGGGCCTGGTCATTCTGGGCGGCGTCCAGGCCTGGTGGCTGGAACCGGTGCTGACGCGGCTGGGGACTACGCCATGATCGGGGCCACGCTGCTGACGGCGTTTAATGACAATGCCGCCGTCACTTTCCTGGCGTCTACGGTTCCCAACCTGCCGGAAGCCGTCAAATATTCCGTGGTGGCGGGTGCTGTGACGGGCGGCGGCCTGACGGTCATCGCCAACGCCCCCAATCCGGCCGGGCAGGCCATTCTGGGTAAATATTTCAAAGGCATCAATCCCCTGTGGCTGTTTGCCTGGGCGGCTTTTCCCCCACCGCCATCGTGTTCATCTTCTTCACCTGCTTCGGCCATTAAGGGCCGGAACCGGAGCTTACTCTTATGTTTACCGGACTCGTTGAAACAACAGGAACCGTGGAAGGGTTTACGCCCATCAACGGCGGAGCCAGACTGACGCTGATTATTCCATTCGGCCATGAACTTTCCCTGGGGATTCCGTCGCCGTCAACGGCTGTTGCCTGACGGTGGACGCCCTGGACGGTGAGCGCGTCTCCTTTGACCTGCTTTCCCAGACCCTCCGCGTCACCAGCCTGGGAAACCTCCAGCCGGGGGGGCTGGTGAACCTGGAACGCGCCATGTCCGCCATGGACCGCTTCGGCGGCCACTTCGTGATGGGGCATGTGGACAATACCGGAACTATTACGGCCCTGGAGCCCGTGGGGCAGGACCACCGCCTGGAAGTGCGCATTCCGGATGAACTGGCCCGCTACTGCATTGACAAGGGCTCCATCACCATTGACGGCATTTCCCTGACGATTGCGAATTTGAACGGCTCCCTGCTTGAATTCTGGATCACGCCCCATACCTTCGGACGCACGAACCTGCAACGCGCCGTTCCCGGCCAGCCGGTGAATCTGGAAGTGGACATGCTGGCCAAGTATGTGGAAAAGCTGTTCGCCGCCCGTGAACATGCGGAGGGCTAGTTTTTTCCGTGAGGGGAAGTGAAATGTGGAATCCGCAGGAATTGGCGTGTTTTTCCTGCCGGTAACCCGTACGTCTTCCCCTTTCCCGTAAAAATGCGTTCACCTGGGAGCCAGGGCCTCCCCAGACTGGGGGAAGACGCGTTGCCGGGAGTGGGAGGCGTGGTTCCGGCAGAGGAGGAACGATGTGTAGAGAGCCGAATCAGGAAATGCGGAACGGCTTGTTTTACTTGACCATCCCTCCCTTGGCCGTGACCCATTTGCCGCGCTTGACGGCCCGTTCAAAGGACAAGCCGTGACGCTCCGCCGCCGCCTTCGTTTCTTCCCACTGGGAGGCCAGAATGCCGGAGATGACCAGGACGGCATCCTTTTTCATGGCCGCGATAATGTGCGGAAAGGCTTTTTGCAGAATGGTGGAAAACAGGTTGGCGACGACAAGGTCCCCCTTCTGAAGTTCCGAGGGCGTCCATTCGAAAACGTCCCCGACGAATAAATCAAGCTCTTCTCCGGTGACGTCATTGCGTTCCATGTTGTGCCGTGCCACTTCAATGGCCATGGGGTCAAAGTCGAAGGCCGTGGCGTGTTCCGCTCCTAGCTTCAGCGCCGCAATGGCCAGCACGGCGGTTCCGCAGCCGATGTCCGTCATGCTCCAGCCGGTTCCCCTGCGGGATTTGGCAGCGTCACAGATGAAGCGCAGGCAGGTGGACGTAGTGGCATGGTCTCCGGTCCCGAAGGCCATTTCCGCAGGAACGCTCAGGATATGGCGCGCAGGGAATTGCTTCCGCAGGGCGGCCAACTTCTCCGGAGAACTCTGCTCCGTAATGACCAGGGCATCCCTTATTTTAAGCGGAGCGCGTTCTTCCCGGCTCTGCGCCGCCACCCAGTCCCGGGTTTTGATTTCCCGGACGGTCCCCCCAAAATATTCCTTCAAGGTCAGGGCGTCTTCCTCATGGTCGCAGTAGACGGTGATTCTGATGGTCTTGCCCCCCTTGATGATGGTGATGGAGGCATTGGGATTTCCGGCAATGCGTTCGCTCCAGGCGTCTTCCCATTTGGCAGGGGACAGTTTGTTCCAGCTCCAGATCATGCGGGGAGTATGGTTGCTTTTCCGGCGGTAGGCAAGGATGGATATGCCTGTTTGGCGAGAAGATTCATCGGCCGGAACATCTGCCCGGAATATCAGTAAAAAGGCAGATGAAGTTCCATAGGAAATGGTTAAAATTCATTTTTCATGAGCTGTTAATTTCCTTTGTGCGGATTGTTAATCCGTTATAAAATATAAGAAATATACAGCCCATGACTCTCTTCCGGAACCGGCCAAACCGGAGCCATTGCATGAAAAAACGCAATGTTTCTGATAGCCGGCTGAAGATCCGCAGACCTCCGTAAAATTTAAGTAAAAAACTGATAATTAGGTAATTTACTCTTCTAAAATCCGGCATGTCCGAGGGACGCGGTGAATGCTGATTGCCACAGAGGCCTGCGGCGCTCCAGGTACCGGACAAGCCATTCCAGAAGGGAGAACAGCTTTTAATGATCCGGGAAGGTTTGGCACAAGTTCCTTGTCCTTAAAATCGAAGCTTGACCTCGGATTAACAATCCGTAAATTATGATTTTCCAATCAATTTGAGCTTTTTAAAAATGGATTTACCTTTGTCCATCAAATATTCTCCTCTTTACAGGCTTTCCATACTCTATCTCATGATTCCCGTCATGATATTCATTGCAGGATGGATGCATTGGTATATCGCTCTGCCCCTGTTGGGGAGCTATTGCTATTTAGAGTTTTTAGAATACCGAAGAAGCAGGCGCTGTTTCTGCTGGCGCTTATTTATAAAAGAAAATTGTTCTGTCAAAAGGCTTGTAACGGGAATCATTCTGTTGTTATGGCTTATATTATCCGGCTGGGGGGGGGAGTGGTGTGGCAGCATCCTGATTTCATCGTCCGGAATTCCATGCTGGGCGCCCTTTCGTTGGAATCCTGGCCCGTCAAATATTCGGAAGATACCTATTTTTGCTATTACTTTGCCAGTTATTTGCCAGCGGCACTGTGCGGGAAAATATTCGGCTTGGCAGCAGCCAAGATAATTTTGGTGCTTTGGTTTTCCTTGGGATTGTATCTGATATGGTTGTGGATGTGTGAATATTGCGGCTCTTTTTCCTTCATGGTGTTGAGTTCATTAATCTTATTCGGTTCCCTTACTTCCGTCCGGCTGTTATTTAAAGTGTTCCTTCCAGGCCTGGAATACGGGCTTCCGTTTATTTCTATTGCTCAGCAAATTACCTTAACGGCGCATCAGGCAGTGCCAGTCATGCTGATTCTTTGCCTGATTGTAGCGGGAAGAGTAAAAGTGGAACAGTCGGTGTTCCTGCTTGCGGCTACCGCTTTGTATTCCCCTTTGTGCGCATTTTTTATGTTGTTTATATTTTTAGCCTTTCTGGTTCAGAAGGAGATTGGCAAATCCGGAAAATGGAAACAGTTGTTTTCCTATGGCAATATCATAAGCGGGGCGACGGGCATTTTAATTGTTTTATTTATGTCCTGTAATATTTCCGTTTCCCGGAAAAGTTATTTTTTGTTTCCCTATTCCGACGTTGTTTTTTGGATTTATATTATGACTTCTTTTGTTTTTTACTGCCTGTTCTGTATGGAGGAATACAAAAAGGATATTATGTTTTACACCGTACTGGCGGTGTCTCTGGCGCTTCCTTGTTTCTATATCGGAAATGATATCAACGATTTTGCATGCAAGAGCAGCATCATTGGAACATTCGTTATATTGATGTTCGTTCTCAGGAGCGTTGTACGCCGTCCCCGCAAAAAAATATGGTATATGGCCTGTCTGATTTTTGGGGGAGCGCTTGTCTCTTGCCCACTGGGAATTTACGCTTCATGCACTCCCCTGTTTTTAAGTATTCAAGACAGGCTGTATGGCTTTCTTCCCGATTCATCCGTCAAATTGCTGCTTCGCGGGAAAACGTGTTTTCCTCATATGAAGTATCAAGACGGCTGGGGAAATACCATGTATCATCCCGAACATTACTGGTACCCGAATTTCACAGGTAAAAAGAATGGCTTGCTAGGCTTATTCTATAAATTGGACAAGTCCTGATGATGGCAATATCACCGCACCCGGGAGAAAGGCGTTGGCATGCCCCGGCTCAATTCGCCATTCCTTTGTTGCCGTTATAATGTTTTCCCGTTGGGCCACATCAGCATCCGTTTCAGGAAGCGTTCGTTGTTGACGGTGACCTTCGGGAAGAGGCGCCTGCTGGATTCCTTGAGCGCCCTGATGGCGTCTTCTCCCTGCAGCGGCGCGCGGTCCGAACCGCTGATGACGGTGCGCAGCCATGCGGTCTGGGGCATGTCATAAGCTTCCACGGCCTTGAAGGGCATGCGTTCCCTCCAGTTGGTGCCTCCCGTGGTGCCGGGGATGTTCAGGCGCTTGTTGACGTCAAAGAGGGCAGGCCAGAGAATGGCCGCGTAACGGGAGTTGGAACGGAACAGGGCATTGTACATGGCCGTCTTGATTTCCAGGTTCCAGCAGGAGAGCCAAGTGTCCGGCTGCATCCCGGCGAAGTCCGCAAACCATTTCAGCAGGCGCGCTCCGTCCTCCGCCTGGCGCACGATGTTTTCCTGTTCCGGGTTGGACGGCGTTTTGGGAGAGATTCCCTCCCACAGACCCAGCTTGCGGGCACGCTCGATTTTGGCGTAGCTGTCGTTCCAGGTCTGCATGATGGTTTCAAAATCATGCGTGCCGAATGCCGCGAAGGAGCATTCGTGATATTCCTTTCCGGGGATGATGTTGCCGTCCGGTTTGATTTCCCAATGGGGAATCTTGAAGCCGGGAATGTCCAATTGGCGCATGTTCGGGCGCACGTATTCCGGCACGCAGCCCAGGTCTTCCCCCACCACGCTGACGCCGGGGGCGGCAGAGATCAGGAGGCGAAGGTACAGGTCTCCGTCCGTCAGGTTCAGGTTGCGGTCCACGGCGTTGTCATCCCCGCGGGGCTTGAAGCCGGGCAGCCTGCCGCCCGTTCTCTGGGCCGCCTGCTCCAGCGTGAGCGGCAGGAAGACCTCGTTTTCCGTAGGCTTCCACGGGAAGGAGTAAATGCGGTAAAAGCCCAGGATATGGTCAATCCTGTACATGCTGAAAATCTTGGTGCAGTATTTTACCCGGCGCCGCCACCAGGCGAAGTTGTCCTGGGCCATGACTTCCCATTTGTACAGGGGAATGCCCCAGTTTTGCCCCCATTTGCCCGTGAAGGGGTCCTCCGCGTAGTTGCCTTCCGCAGGGGCGCCTCCGCACCAGTCCGTATCAAACAGGTAGCGTTCAAAAAAGACGTCCGCACTGCACAGGGAAACGCCGATGGGGATGTCCCCCATCAGTTTCACGTTGCGTTCGTCCGCATAAATCCGGATGAATTCCCATTGCTTTTCACAGAGCCACTGGAGCCAGCGGGCAAAGTCCTTTTCTTCCTCGTAATCGGCGGCGATGGTTTTGGCCCGGGCCGGGTCCTGCTCCGGCCAGTGCCACCAGATTTCCGTGCCGAACAGGTCGCAGAGAACCTGGAAGCAGACAAAGTCTTCCAGCCAGCTTCCCTGTTCCTTCACCCATTCCCTGAACTTGGGCATGATGCCCTCATATTCCGGCTTGGTTTTGAAGTTGTTCCATGCGCCCCGCAGAATCCACATTTTCCAGAACCTGACCTTGGGGTAGTCTACCAGGTTCGGGCCGGAGGGCTGTTCCCACGGCAGCGTGTCCCCGGTTTCATTGAATACGCGTTCTTCCAGGCCGGGGATGGTCCAGGGTTCCAGGGAAAGGTACAGGGGTTCCAGAGCCACGGAGCTGATGGCGGAATAGGGGGAAGGGTTTTCGTCCCGGCCCAGGGCGTTGACGGGCAGCAATTGGAGAAATCCCACGTGGGCATCCGCCGCCCAGTCAATCCACTGGCGCAGAGCCGTCAGATCCCCGATGCCGTGGTCGTTGTTGCGGCGCAGGGAGAACAATGGCAGAACTACGCCGGCTAATCTCTTCTCATCCATAACAGAACAAATGCTTGAACGGTTCCCCCGGATGGAACTGTGCCAAACGTGGGAACCGCAGGTGGCAGAATAGCATTGCCGGGAGGAATGCGGCAAGCCTAATACGTTGCCTTTGCGCCATGATTTGAGGTTTCCCCGGGAAGAGAGCGGGGAAGGGAATCCGTAAGGACGGCCTGTTTTTTCCCGCCTGGGGAACCGTTTACTTTTCCCGGCCCCGGCTGCCTGCCGGGAGCGTGTTTCAGGGATGGAATAGGTTCCGCTGCGGGGAACAGCATGATGGCCGGGGTTCCCTGTTTGTTGATGGAAAGTCCCGGTCTCCGCTTTTTTCCGTCTTCCTTCCATGAAGTGAAGGGGCCCGGCAGGAGTCGGGCATGATTTCTTCCGCCCTGCGGATTTTGTATTTGCAGAGCGGCGTGGAGAAGTAATCGAAGCAGGCGCCGGACCCGGGCAGGACAAGGGAGGGGGCGCCGTCCGAGTCATCAGGGGACGCATCAGAGTGCTGCCCTGGGTTTCTTTTGCCTTCATCATGCAGCATGACGAAACAATCAGGAAAAGCGCCGGGAAAAATCCCTTGATCATTTGGAAGTGAGGTTGATATGCCGCAAGCCTGTACGGAAGTTTTCTTGACTGTCCAGCACGAAGGAACGCTTATTGGCGGGAAAGCCGGGATTTTTCTTGTTGAAACGGCATCCTGCATCAACAGGCGCAAATTCTGCTTCCATCCGCAATCTGTGGCAGTTAAGATGCCCGGCAAATGAAATTGGCACTTCTCCCTTCCGCTCTGCTGGTGCTGCTGGCTTCCTGCGGTCCGAACAAGCATTTGAATGCCTGGGACCGCCAGAGTTCAGCGCTGGATCCCGTAGGCATCACTTCCAAGAAAATGGCGGCCAAGAACAAGGCGGACCAGGCATTTTACAAGCCGGGGGAATCCGTTACGTTCAAGAAGGAAAAAATGATGGTGTTCGAGCAGAATCCGGAGAATAATTTTTCCACGAGCGGAACCGTCAGGGGCGGCGTGAAAACCGGGAAGGTGCTGGTTTGCGGTGATTTGTTCGCCAAGGTTGAGTTTGAGGACGGCAGCCAGGGCTACGTGAGCCTGTCGGAAATCGTCAATCCGCAGGAAATGATGGGCTTTTATCCCGTCACCGCTCCCGACATGGTCGGTCCGGACGGAGCCCTGCTTCCGTTGCCCGCGAACATGGGCGCCGTCAGTCCGGAAGCCGCTGCGGCTTCCCGCGAACTGGATTTGTCCCGGATGGATACTTCCCTGGTCCCCGTTCCGGATTCCGCTTCTCCGTCACCTTCGGGAGCCGCACCGCAGGAAGCCCCTCCGGCCAGCGCGCCTCTCCCGGAATCAAGCGTGAAACAATAAGAGCCTTTGGCTCAGATGCCGGAGATGAGTGATAAGGGATCAGATATATCCCGGCTTGCGCCGTGCCTGTCGCTCTTGTCCCTGATGCTCCCATCCAGCCGCCCGCGGAATCTTATTCCGCCGTCAGTTCATACGCCACGGCATCCGTTACGGTGACGGTGGCGAATTCGCCGACAGGCAGCGTCAGGGGGACGGAAACGGTGCCGTCGATGTCCGGGGCGTCCCATTCCGTTCTGGCAACGCCGGGAGCGTCCACCAGCACGCGGATTTTCCTGCCGATCTGTTCCTGGCCCGTTTCCGAGGCAAGGCGGGTCAGGAGCATGGTGGCTTCATTGTAGCGGCGCGCCTTGGTGCGGTGGTGCACCTGGTTCGGCATCTTGTAGGCCTTCGTGCCTTCCTCCCGTGAGAAGGTGAAGATGCCGGCCCGTTCAAAGCGGAACTCCTCAATGAACTCCATCAATTCCTGATGGTCGTCCTCCGTCTCTCCGGGGAATCCGGTGATGAAGGTGGTGCGGATGGCGATTCCCGGAACGGCCTTCCGGATGTCCCGCAGGAGGTTGCGGATGTAGTCCCCGTCCGTCACGCGCTGCATGGCGCTGAGCATGTTGCCGGAAATGTGCTGAAGGGGGATGTCCACGTAGCGGGCCACCTTGGGGCTTTCCGCGATGGCGGCGGTCAGTTCGTCGCTCCAGTGGGCGGGGTGGGTGTAAAGAAGCCTGATCCAGAATTCCCCTTCAATGGCGTTCAGGGCGCGGATCAGGGAGGCCAGGGATTCCCCGCGGGAGGAGTCCACCGCGCTGCGGCGGTTCGGGCGCGCATCCGTCCATTTGTCCATGCCGTAGTAGGTAATGTCCTGCGCAATGAGGCAGATTTCCTTCACGCCGGACCGGATGAGGGCTTCCGCTTCACGCACCACGTCCTGCTGGGAGCGGCTGCGGTGGCGTCCCCGGATCATCGGGATGATGCAGTAGGCGCAACCGTGGTTGCAGCCTTCCGCTATCTTGATGTAGGCCGTATGCGGGGGGAGTAAGGCGGTAGCGCGGCGTGTCCCAGTCCGGAACATACTTGCACTTGCCTTCAATAAAATTTTTTATCCGGAGCGGTCCGCTCCATCACCTTCGTGATGATTTCCGGGAGTTTGGTGACCTGGTCCGGGCCGATGAAGGCGTCCACCTCCGGCAGCAGGGCGGGCAGTTCCTTCTGGAAGCGCTGGGACAGGCAGCCCGCTACAATCAGCTTCTGGTTTTCCGGATAAGCTCCGCTCTCCCGGGCGCGCACGACGTCCAGAATGGCGTCGATGGCTTCCTGCTTGGCCTGGTCAATGAAAGCGCAGGTGTTGACTACCATCACGTCCGCCAGCTCAGGTTCCGGAGTCATGGTCATGCCGGCCTTCTGCATGTGGCCGATCATGATTTCAGAGTCAATCAGGTTCTTGGGGCAGCCCAGGGAAATAAGTCCAACGGTGAGAGGCATGGCAGTGAGTGAAAAGCGTGATGGCGTCAGTCCCCGGAGGGGGAGTCGTCCCTGACGACGACGAGGTCGAACGGACGGATGTCCACGACGCGCACAGGGGTACCCTTAATGAGTATGCCTTGTCGAGAGAAAACCTCGCATATTTCGCCATGGATCATGGCCTTGCCGTTGGGCTTCAGCTCCGTGACGGCGTTCCCCCGGTCGCCTACCTGCACGCGCGCAATGTTGACGGCTTCCCCGGCGGGGCCGCCGCTGACCGTGGCGTTCGTGACGCGGCGCATCAGGACGGAGTCCGGCAGGTACTTCATCAGCACGGCGATCAGGATGGCGCCCCCGGTCAGGCCCAGGGCCAGTTTCAGGAGGGGGATGCCCAGGACCATCGCCAGCGTGTTGACGTCGTCCCACTGTCCGTTCCGGATGATGTGGTCCCATTCCCAGGAGCTGATCATGCCGCCGAACAGGGCCAGGAAGATGCAGATACCGCCCGCAATGAAGGTGCCCGGGATGACGAAGAATTCCACGCACAGCAGGACCACGCCCAGAATGAGCAGGGCCGCCGTTTCATACCCGGCCAGGTTCCCAGCGATGTTGTTGCCGAAGAAGAACAGGGCAAACGCGGCAATGGCCACGATGCCGCCGATGCCGAACCCAGGCGTCTTGAATTCCATGTAGATGCCGCCGATTCCCAGCAGGATCAGTATGGGGGAGGCCCACGCAATCCAGAGGCCGATGCGTTCAAAGGCGGTGGGTTCCGCCGTGACCGTGGGGGCGTCCACCTTCTCCTGGGCCAGCAGGTCCGTGACGGAGGTGGCCGTTCCCTGGGCCAGCAGGGGCCTGCCGTCTTCCAGCCGCGTGGCGGCCTCCTTGCCCGTCAGGGTCAGGAGCGCGCCTTTTTCCAGCTTGACGGGGCCGAATTGCTGCTCCTGGTCGGAGGGGATCATCATGGCCTTCACTACTTCCGGGCGGTAGCCCTTTTCCGTTACCACGGAGCGGGTGAAGGCCCAGAAGGCGCTTTCCGCCTTCTTGCGCATGACGGGGTCCATCTCCTCCCCGGAGGAGGTGATGATGCCCGCCGCGCCGATGGAGGAGACGGGCGCCATGTAAATCTTGTCGCACGCCGCGGAGATGAGCGCCCCGGCGGACATGGCCTTGGGATTCACGTAGGCGTAAGTGGGGATGGTCAGCGGCTGGATGCTTTTCATCATCATCTCGCTGGTTTCCCAGGCCAGGCCGCCGGGCGTGTTCAGGTCAAACACCACGGCGCGCGCCTGTTCCTCCTGCGCCCGCTTCAGGATGCGGTTCATGAAGCCGAAGCTCTGCTTGCTGGTCAGGGAGTCCTCCCCCACCGGAATGACCACTACCCGGTCGCGGAAGGATTCCTCCGCGGCCGCCCGGAACGGGGAGCCGGCGAACAGGGCCAGCAGAGCCAGCAACAGAAGGTGAATGTGCTTCATGCAGACAGGCTAACACGTTCCGCGCCCGCGCTCAATGGGGAAATGCGTTCCGTGCGGACGGGGAGGCCGGATGCCGCCGCGCCGTTTCACCCGGTTTTCCTGAGGAACACGGGAGCTCCTCTGTTTTTCCAGTGCGCGCCCGGTTGTTTCCTCCCCCTGTTTTCCTGTGAATGGCGTCCTGATTCTGTCTTCTTGTGCACCCGGCGGGGCTGTGATAGACTGGCCGCGCCTTATGGGAAGGATTGATGAAGACAGCATCCGGCGCGTTCTGGAAGCCACTGACATTGTAGATGTGGTGGGTTCCTATCTTTCCCTGAAAAGGGCCGGGTCCCGGTGGAAGGCGTGCTGCCCGTTCCATAATGAGAAGACGCCTTCCTTCATCGTGGACCAGACCCGGCAGAACTTCAAATGCTTCGGCTGCGGGGAAGGGGGATCCGCCATCACCTTCGTGATGAAGATGGAAAACCTGGGCTTTGCGGATACCGTGCGGCGGCTGGCGGAAAAAGCCGGCATTACCCTGGTGGAGGAAGTGTATGACGCCGCGGAGGAAAAGCGGCGCAAGGCGCGCACGGCCCTGCTGGTGGCCCATAAGAAGGCGGCCGAGTTTTTTCACAGGCTCCTGCTCCGCTCCCCGAAGGCGGCGGAGGCCAGGGCCTACCTGAATTCCCGCGGATACGGGGCGGACATGGCGAAGCGCTGGCAGGTGGGCTGGGCTCCTGATTCTTCACGGGAGTTCCTGGCCTGGGCGCGTAAGGAGGGGCTTCCGGACCAGGTTTTGATAGATTCCGGCCTTGCCAACCGCGGAGAGCGCGGGGACCTGTACGCCCGGTTCCGGGACAGGCTGATGTTCCCCATTAACAATGTGTACGGGGAATGCGTGGCGTTCTCCGGACGAATTCTGCGGCCCCAGGAAAACGTGGGCAAGTACGTCAACTCCCCGGAAACGTCCATTTTCAAGAAAGGGGATGTGGTGTTTGCCCTGGACAGGGCGCGCAGCCCCATGGGGAAGAGCGGCAAGGCCCTGCTGTGCGAAGGGCAGCTTGACGTCATCGCCTGCCATGAGGCCGGCATTTCCTTTGCCGTGGCTCCCCTGGGAACGGCGTTCACGCCGGAGCACGCCAGAACGCTTTCACGCTATGCCTCCCGCATTGTCGTATGTTTTGACGCGGACAAGGCGGGCATGGCGGCGGCGGACCGCGCCTTCCGGGAGCTGGCCCCATTCGGCAAGGATGTTTACCTAGTGAATCTTCCGGAGGGGGACGATCCGGACTCCTTCATGAAGAGGGAAGGGAAGGAAGCGTTTTCAGAGATGGTGGAGCAGGCCCGTCCTTTCTTTGAGGTCCGCATTGAACGCGCCAAGGAACGCGGCCTGCTGACTGACGCCGCCGCCAGCGCCGCCTTTGCCCGTGAGATGACGGCCCTGCTGGCCTGCATGAGCGACCCCGTGGCCCGCGACCTGGCAACGGCGGACGTCGCCACCAGGATGCGCACGACCGTGAATGATCTGCGGAGCGCCGTCAGGACGGCCGGACGCCGCAAGGGAAGGGAACAGGCACAGTCCGCGGACCGTGCGGCGGCTGCGGAAGTTCCTCAGACGCAGCCCCCGTGAAGATGGACCGCGCCGTGGCCGTGCTTTGCGAGTTGTCCCTCCAGAACGCCCGTGCCCAGGGGCTCATCGTGGACCGTATTGAAGAATTGCTGGAGCCGATGCGGATGCTGCAAGGGGGGGGGATCCTGAAAAAAATCCTGGCACGGCTTCCTTCTCCGGACAGTCCCGCGGCCATTCAGGCTTTTCTGGCGTCCCTGCCACAGCCGGAACGGGATGCCCTGAACCTGCTGAACCTGGACCCGGTGCCCATCCCCGATGTGGACCGGAGCGTCCAGGAAGCCTGCTCCGGCATTGCAAAGGCGGCCCTGGAAAGGCATATCGCGTCCCTGATGGCGGAATTGGCGGACCCCTCCACGGACGCCGCCAGAAGGCTGGAATTATCCAAACTTAGTGTTGACTTGAAGCGTTTGCTGGGTACAATGTAGTGCCTCGATACCTCCGGGTATTGATATAATGGTGAATTGTGCCCTCTTCTTTTCAAGATATGTCCAAATCCGGTGACCCATCCTCCTCTTCTCCCAAGAAGACTTCCGCCAGCAAAAAAGCTTCTGAATCCAAGGAAAAAGTAGCATCCAAGCCTGCCGCAAAAACTTCCAAAACCACTTCCAAGGCAGCCCCTGCCAAAAAAGCCCCCGCCAAGGCCGCCGCTCCGGCGGCTAAAAAGCCCGCAGCCGCCAAGCCCTCAGCGGAAAAGAAAGCCCCGGTGAAAAAGGCGTCTCCGGCCCCTGCCGCCGGGAAGGCCGCAGTACCCGCCAAAAAGGCTCCGGCAAAGGCGCCCGCGGCCGCACCGGCCAAGAAAGCCGCCGCTCCCGCCGCCAAGAAGGCTCCTGCCAAGCCGGCGGAAAAGAAACCCGCCGAAAAGAAGGCCTCCAAGCCTGCCGCTAAGGCGGAAGCTCCCAAGAAGTTGAGCGAAATCCTGGAAGAGGAACGCAAGAGGGCCGCCAGCCGCAAGGTCACGAATCCGATTGACGCCCCGGAAATCCAGGAAAAAATCCGTGAACTGATCAAGCTCGCCAAGGAGCAGGGCTACCTGACTTTTGACGACATCAATGACTCCCTTCCCAACGACATCGTTGACCAGCAGGACTATGAGGCCATCATGGACCGCCTGCGCAGCATGGCGTTTGACATCATTGACGCGTCCGACGTGGACAGCTACACGGACCGCACCCGCATCAACACGGAGGAAGAAGACGAGGAGGAAAAGCTTGAAGCCAAGATGGACATTCTGGACGACCCCGTCCGCATGTACCTGAAGCAGATGGGCCAGGTTTCCCTGCTCACCCGTGAAGAAGAAGTGGCCATCTCCAAGAGGATTGAGGATGCGGAACAGAACGTCCAGCGCTGCGTGCACCGCTTCGGCTTCATTGCGAACGCCTATCTGGACGTGGCCTACCGCCTGCTGGACAACGGGGAACGCTTTGAGCGCGTCATCCTGGACAAGAAGATCGACTCCCGCGAACGCTACATGAAGGGGCTGGCCCAGCTCTGCGCCCAAATCCAGCAGACCCATCAGGACGCTTCCAGCGCCTTCCGCAAGCTGTACCGCAGCAAGGAGGCCGCCAAGTCCGTGAAGGCCCGCCAGGCGGAGTTCGACAAGATCACCGGCGTTCTGGTGAAGCTCTTCGGCCGCCTGTACTTCAAGCACAAGGTGATTGAGGATTTCTGCTCCATGATTGACGAGGCCCGCGACCGCGTGCTCCGCATGCAGAAGAAGGTAGCCCAGGACCCGTCCAACAAGGAGCTCAAGGAACACCTTGCGGAACTGGAACTGCGCATGTGGATGACTGCGGATGAAATGGGGAAGCCTATCAGGAGCTCCGCAAGTGGCTCCGCGAAGCCCGCCGAGCCAAGGACGAGATGGTGGAAGCCAACCTGCGCCTGGTCATTTCCATTGCCAAGAAGTACACCAACCGCGGCCTTTCCTTCCTGGACCTCATTCAGGAGGGCAACATGGGCCTGATGAAGGCGGTGGAAAAGTTCGAATACCGCCGCGGCTACAAATTTTCCACGTATGCCACCTGGTGGATCCGTCAGGCCATCACCCGCTCCATTGCGGACCAGGCCCGCACCATCCGCATTCCCGTGCACATGATTGAAACCATCAACAAGCTGATGCGCGTTCAGAAACAGCTGGTGCAGGAATACGGCCGCGAACCTACGCCGGAGGAAATCGCGGAGGAAATCCACCTGCCCGTGGAACGCGTGCGTTCCGTGCTGAAAATGGCCCAGCAGCCCATTTCCCTGCAAGCCCCCGTAGGGGATTCCGACGACACCTCCTTTGGTGACTTCATTGAAGACAAGGCGGCGGAAAATCCCATGGAGGAAGCCTCCTTCTCCTTCCTGAAAGAGAAAATCAAGGATGTGCTGGACACCCTTACGGACCGCGAGCGCGAGGTTATTGAACAGCGCTTCGGCCTCCGGGACGGCAGCCCCCGCACCCTGGAGGAAGTGGGGCGCCAGTTCAGCGTCACGCGGGAACGCATCCGCCAGATTGAGGCCAAGGCCCTCCGCAAGCTGCGCCATCCCACGCGCATCAGCAAGATCAAGGGATTCCTGGAAATGACGGAATCCTGACCGGATTTGCGCCGCATGCCGTGCTACGCTCCGTGGTCATGAAGACCTGCGTGGCCGCGGCATGCGGCATTTTCATTTTACTGGCTTCCTGCTCAGGCAGCGGGGAATTCAAGCCCTCTTTCAACCAGCCCCTCCAGCCCGTGATGCAGCCGGGCTTTGTGTACGTGGACCAGGTGGCTCCGCTGGTGAAGACCAACCTGAAGTATGCCGGGTATGACAATTTCGTGGGGCGTCCGCTGGACGGCTACCACGGCAGGCGCGCCATCCTGCGCACCCAGACGGCGCACGCCCTGAAAAAAGTCTCGGAAGACCTGTACAGGCAGGGCTACCTGCTGGAAATCTATGACGCCTACCGCCCCCACACCGCCGTGCTGGACATTTGCAAATGGGGCGCGGACGCCGGAGACCAGAAGATGAAAGCCCGGTATTACCCGAACATTGACAAGGCCAAGGTGTTCGGGGACCACTACGTGCGCGACTTCTCGGAACATTCACGCGGCGTGGCTGTGGATGTCTCCCTGCTGTATGCCAAAACCGGAAAGCCCGTGGACATGGGCGGCCATCATGACCTGCTGGACCCCAGTTCCGCTACGGATACCACGCTGGTGACCCCGGTCCAGCACCGGAACCGGATGATTCTGAAAAAGGCTTTTGAAAAGCAGGGGTTCGCCAACTATTCTCCGGAATGGTGGCACTACCGTCTGCTGAATGAACCCGCGCCCTCCCTGCATTATTACTTCCCGGTGTGGGACGGCATGGCCTCCCGGTAAATCTTTGACGCGTCCGCTGTCACGGACCGGGCATTTTATCCTTTGATTTTTTCCGACGGAAATAGGATGGCGGAATACTGAAGAATTTGACCAGATGAAAGAAGAACATTCCCATGATTCCGCCATGCAGCCCGAAGCCTACCGCTGGGCTGCCGTAATGGCCCTCCCTCTGCGTCTGGTAGTAGGCTGGACGTACTTCTCCGCGTTCTGGCGCCGCCTGGTGCTGGAAAACAAGCTGATTCCGGATGATCCGGGATATATCGGCGTCAAATTCAACCACTTCCTTCCCAATGCGCTGGGAATCAAGCCGGTCATTGAATATCTGGTGACGCACCCGTCCGAACTCTGGTGGTTCATGGTGGCGTTTACCATCATTGAATTCCCTGGTGGGGCTGATGCTCATGCTGGGGCTGCTGACGCGCCTGGCGAGCGTGGGCGTTTTCTGCCTGGCGCTGGGCATTCTGCTGGGTTCCGGCTGGCTGGGAACCACCTGCCTGGACGAATGGCAGATAGGCATTCTGGGCATGTGCGCCGGACTGCTCCTGTTCCTGACCGGGGGCGGTTCCTGTTCGCTGGACGGCAGGCTTTCCAAACTTCCGTGCTGCGCGCGCCGTTCCTCCCTGTTTGCCTGGGTGGGGTCCGGTCCGCTGCCGCTGGGATACGGCCGCATGGCCCGCGTTTCCATCTGGGGATCCGTGTTCATGATGCTGGTCACGCTGGGAACCAACCAGTTCTTTCATGGCGGCGTATGGGGGCCGCTCCATAACAAATCCGTGAAGCCCCTGCTGGAAGTCAGCGGGGCCTCCCTGTCCGGGCAGGAATTGCGCTTCAACGTATTCCGCACGGAAGGCGTGGATACCTACGGCTCCTTCCTCGTCCGCATCAGGCTGACGGACGGCCAGGGCAACACCCTGTGGAAAATGGAGGCGGACCAGCTTTCCGCGCTTCCCCCCTCCGCTATGGAGAACGCTTATCTGGCAAAGGTCAAGCCGGGCGCCTTCGGGCTGGTCGTTCCGCTGGGGGCCAGGGCCGGCGTAACACTCCCCGCCGCGCTTTCTGCGGTTCCGGAAGGTCCGCTTTCCGTAGTGCTGACGGATGTAAGCGGCAAGGAATGGTCCGCTCCGGTCCGGAAGGGCGGCGGCGTATGAGCGGCCCCGGAAGAAGGAGAAAGGCGGGATAAAAGGAAAGAATTCCCGGCTGGGGATTCTTTCCGGAGGTGGCTATGTTTGTCCGTGCCGCGCTGTTTTTCATCTTCGAGAGCTTCTTTGTTTCAAAGCGATACGTTCCTTTCCATCTTGACAGAATGAAGGGAGGGGATAAAAGGGGAGTAATGAAAACTACCCTGATCATACTCTGTCTCGCCTGCTTTTCGGCCGTTTCCCCGGCGGAAGAAACCTTGAAATCCCTTCTCAAGGAAAGGGAACAGCTTTTATCCAGCATGGCTGAACTGGCGCAGGAACAGTACAAGTCCGGCATGGTTCCCTGGGAGGAAGTGACGCGGTCCAACTTGAACTTGCTGGAATTCCGCCGAAACAACGCCGGATCTCTGAAAGAAGCCATCGCCGTCCAGAAGGAACTGGTCAAGTATCTGGAGCAGCTCTTTCGGGATGCGGAAAAGGCCTATGCTTCCAGCGTGGGAGATAAAATGATGGTTCTCAAGGGCCGGGACGCATGGCTTGCCGCCAAGTGCACCCTGCTGTCCATGGAGAGCCGTTTGGGAGGGGAAGGGAAGTAGCCGGAAGCTGCGGCTGCACGGTGGCGGTATAAACGGCATTTGTTCATGCCGGGTTTTTCCATGCCGCTGAAAGGTGCGCATGGCTGTTGTGAATGATGGTTCCCCGTATTGGGAAAGCCCCTGTTTTCTTTCCGGACGCGGGAGGCCAGGGTATTCGTGCAGCGTTTGCCGCTGGACGCGTCCTTTCCGGATGCGGCGGCAAACCGCAACCCATGTTGAAACATCATGTCTGACGAGAAAAATAATGATTCATCCTTCCATTTTCCGGAATCGGATGAAAAGCAGTTCCTGGAAAAAATGGAACGGCTGGAAGGCAAGCTGGATGATCTGGAGCAGCAAGTGCTCCAGGCTCTGTCTGAAGTGGAAATCCCGAATACCTGGCTGGAGGAATGGGAAAAAGTTTACGAACTCTGCGCCTGAACCCGGCGAACGGGAAATCAGGAAGTGGGTGGAAACCCAATTGGGCAAGCTGAAGGGGTTTGAAGCCCTGGACCAACTGGAACAGAACCAGATCGCGTCTCTATACCAGGACGCCCTCCTGTTCTCCCGGGAGATTTTGTCCAGAAAAGAGCAATTGGGCGGCACGCTGACGGATGAAGAACGTGATGTGCTGAATTATATTCAAAATTCAATTCGATAAATACCATGACTCCATTACTTCATCTCAGGCACTTGTTTGACTTTATAGCAACCAGGTATTTTTCCCGCCAGGATGGAAGGCGCAGGCTGGATGCCTTTCTCGTTCAGGAAGGCCATGCGGCGCTTCCTCATTATAATTATATCATGGAAAGGCTTTCGGGGTTGCCTCTGACCCGGCATTCCGCCTTAGTCCAGATATTGGCCGGCATTGTGACGGCGGTGATAAGTTGCCGCCTCCATTACAGGGACAATACGCATTATCCTGCCCGCATTCCCACTTGGATCACTTTTTCCCGGTATGCCTACCTTAATCCGGGAGCCGGAGGGTATCTGATGGGAATGGCGCCGCATCCGGACGCAGCCCTTCTGCCAGGCGTTCCATTGTCCTCCCTGAATCATGCCTTCTCTCCTTTTGGCGGTGCAACCGGGTACGATCCCGTTAGTGGGCATGTCCATGTGCGCCATGGGTTTAATGCCTACATCAAGTGCTCGGGCAATAACATTTATGTTGCCTTCCGGGGGACGGATACGGGACATTGGGGTGTCTTGGTTCCCAACGTATTGACGGATATTTTCCAGTTGTATTCCTGTGACATTTGCTACGTTAGGGCGGCGGGACTGATTCGCCATTTGTTGAATCATGTGCCGGGAATAGTGTCCTTGCAGGCCACCGGGCATTCCCTGGGAGGCGGCATGGCCCAATTCGGGGTGGCGGCCAATGTAGGGTCTCCTCTCCCGGTTGGCGGCGTCGCGGTGAATGCTGCGGGATTGTCTGGTAATTCCTTGCAGGCGCTGGGTGCAGACCGTTTGGCGGCCGCTGCCGGCGTCTTGGACCATATAACCACTTACTGTGATCCGGTCAGTACGTATGGCGGAGGATTGGTGGGCGGCCGGTACCGCATCCCCAGGCAGAACGCGCCCCTTTCCAACGGCCATGGCATTGCCGATGTAGCCGCCTGTTATATGGCGGCGGCAGGGGGTGGGGGAAACATCCCGGCAGATCCTCGCTAGTGTACCGGAGGGAGTTGAACGCGGAAAGGGGAGCCCCTTGAAGCAGCTCCCGGCATTTCCCTCTTTTCTTGTGAAAAACGCAAGCCGTCCCATTGCTGGCAATGGGACGGCTTGAACGTGAAAGAGCAATTTGATTAGTGAGGCAGGCGGAAGTTGCGGTTGAAAGCGGAGACTTCCTCCTTGAGCTGGGCGAAGCCGTCCGGGTTCGGGCAGACCTGGTCGCCTACGTACAGGGCCAGGGCGCGGGCGATGAATTCCGCTACCTGTTCCACGTCTTTTTCCTTCATGCCGCGGGTGGTCACAGCGGGCGTGCCGATGCGGATGCCGGAGGGCTTCATGGGGGAACCCGTGTCAAACGGGATGGCATTCTTGTTCACGGTGATGCCCACGCGGTCCAGGGCTTCCTGTGCGTCCGCCCCGTTGATGCCCTTGTTGCGGAGGTCCACCATGAATACGTGGTTGTCCGTGCCGTTGGAGACGACGCGGAAGCCGAGTTCCGCCATTTTGTCCGCCATGGCCCTGGCGTTTTTCACGACCTGGGCCGCATAGTCCTTGAATTCGGGTTTCAGCGCTTCCCCGAAGCAGGCCGCCTTAGCGGCAATCACGTGCATGAGGGGGCCGCCCTGTATGCCGGGGAAGACGGCGGCATCAAGCTTCTTGGCGTATTCCTCCTTGCAGATCACGAAGCCGCCGCGCGGGCCGCGCAGGGATTTGTGCGTGGTGGAGGAGACGAAGTCCGCATAGGGAACCGGGTTCGGATGCTGTCCGCCGGCCACCAGGCCCGCGATGTGGGCCATGTCCACGAACAGGTAGGCGCCGCAGGCCTTGGCGATCTGGCCCATGCGTTCAAAGTCGATCGTGCGGGAATAGGCGCTGGCTCCAGCCGTGATCATCTGCGGCTTCACTTCCAGGGCCAGTTTTTCCAGCGCGTCATAGTCGATGGCTTCCGTTTCCTGGGATACGCCGTAGTGAACTACGTTGTACAGCTTGCCGGAGAAGTTCGCGCGGTGGCCGTGGGTGAGGTGGCCGCCGTGGGAAAGGTCCATCGTAAGAATGGTGTCGCCGGGCTTCAATACGGAGAAGTAAACGGCCATGTTGGCCTGGGAGCCGGAGTGGGGCTGCACGTTGGCATGGTCCCCGCCGAAGATTTTCAGCACGCGGTCAATGGCAAGCTGTTCCACCTTGTCCACTACCTCGCAGCCGCCGTACCAGCGCTTGCCGGGATAGCCTTCCGCATATTTGTTGGTCAGCAGGGAGCCCTGGGCTTCCCGGACGGAGGGGGAGGCGAAGTTTTCAGAGGCGATCAGCTCAATGTTGTTGCTTTCGCGGCGGCCTTCCTCCTGGATGAACGCGGCCAGTTCGGGGTCCGTCCATTGCAGGGGGCTGCCGGAGGATTTGACGACGCGGCGTTCATGGCGGCCGCCTTCAAAGTCCGCGTGCAGCCATGCGTCCAGCACGTCTTCCACGCTTTCATTGTCCACATAGGCGGAGGCCAGGCACAGCAGGTTGGAATCGTTATGCTGGCGGGAAAGGGCCGCGGCGGGGGCCGTGCGGCAGAGGGCGGCGCGCACGCCCACCCAGCGGTTGGCGGCGATGCTCATGCCGATGCCGGACCGGCAGATGAGGATGCCGCGGTCGTTGGTACCGTCAGCAATGCTGCTTGCGACTTCATTGGCGTAGTCGGAATAATCGCAGGAATTCTTGGTCATGGTACCCATGTCGGTCACTTCATGGCCCCATGCCTTGAGGAGTTCTACTACGGTTTCCTTGAGGTCGACTCCGGCGTGGTCCGCGCCGATGGCAATTTTATATGTCGTATTCATGATGGTGCTCATTGCTGACGGGCAAAGATACTGCCTTATTTCACCCCGGCTGGCAAGTCCCGGATTCATTCCGGCACGTTCCGGAAGGAGCGGCGGCCGCCTTTTACCCCGGAAAAAAAGGGCCCCGGTTCCTGGAGGAAACCGGGGCGAGTGGGAAGGAATGGGGAAGGGACCGTTATTTTCCGGAGGATTCCAGCTTCAACATGTCCTGGACGATGTTGATGCCTTCGCGGAGTTCCGGGTCAAGGCCGGAGGGATATTCCGGGGAGTCGTCCAGTTCCGCCGTGGGGTCTTCCGCCAGGTGCATGAACTGTTCGTTGTCCTTGTCCGGGTCCGCCAGGGGAAGTTCCCTGGCGTTGACGTCGTCCAGCGTCAGGCGGTAAATCTTGTACTTGGTGGCGTCTTCCTTGGCCATTTCCGCAAAGCGGCCCTTGCGTTCCTTGTTGATGGATTTGCGGCGCTCTTCCAGCGTGGAGTTTTCCTGTTCCCGCGTTTTCTTGTTCAGGGAGAGCTTGTTGTCCTTGATGCGCTGCTTCATCATGGCGATGTCTTCCCTGGCAATCTGGAGGTCGCGGTCTTTTTCCACGCGCTTCGCGCTGGCTTCCTTCAATGCGGGCAGCATGGCCGTGATGGAGGAGTCCTTTTTGTAATTGGTGCAGGGCGTGATCTGGTCATAGGGCATCGCGTAGTCCAGAATGTCTTCCCCCAGTTCAAACGCCGCCGTAGCGGTGGGAAGCTGAATGTCGCTCTCCACGCCCTTGAGCTGGGTGGAGCCGCCCGCCACGCGGTAGAATTTCTGGGTGGTGACTTTCAGCAGGCCGGCACGGTCCCTGGCTGCAAAGAAGGGCAGGTACTGGCCGATGTCCACCGGCTGCTGCACGGAACCCTTCCCGAAGGTGGAGTCATCCCCCACGATCACGGCGCGGCCGTAGTCCTGGAGGGCCGCGGCCAGAATTTCAGAGGCGGAGGCGCTGAGCTTGTTGATGAGCACCACAATGGGGCCGTTGAAAAGCTTCTGGCGGTTGTGGGCGGATTTGATGTCCACGTTGCCCCGGGTGTCCTTGATTTGCACCACGGGGCCGTTCCCGGTAAAGAAGCCCGTCATCAGGCGCACTTCCTCCAGGGAGCCGCCGCCGTTGCTGCGCAGGTCAATGACCAGGCCGTCCACGTTTTCCTTGTTCATCCGTTCCAGGATTTTTTTGACGTCCTTGGCGCAGCGGCGGTCGCCGCCTTCCATGTCCGCATAGAAGGAGGGAAGGCTCAGCACGCCGATGCGGTTCTGCCCTTCCGGCGCGCCGGTGAGTTCGATGATTTCGCCCTTGGCGAGTTCGTCCTTCAACGGCACCTTGGAGCGGGTCAGCGTGATGATCTTGGCCTGGCCGGGAGCGTCCGCCGGTTCCACCTTCAGGCGCATCTGGGTGTTTTCCGCCCCGCGGATCATGTCCACCACCTTGTCCAGCTTCAGGAACAGGATGTCCACCATTTCTCCGGAGTTGTTGGAGTCAATGGCCACGATGCGGTCGTTCAGCTTGAGCTCTCCGGATTTGTCAGCCGGACCGCCCACGACGATACCCGTGATTTTGGTGGAGCCGTCGTCTTCACTGCCCAGCAGGGCGCCGATGCCGGTGAGCTCCGTGCCCATGGAAATCTTGAAGCGGTCCACCTGGCGGGCGCCCATGTAGTCCGTGTGCGGGTCATAGGTCATGGCTACTGCGCTGAGCAGGGTTTCCGCCACGTCTTCCAGGTCCGTTTCCTGAATGTTGCGCTGGATGCGTTCATAACGCATGAGCAGTTTTTCCTCCGCAGGCTTTTCATTGGCCAGCGGGTCGGGCTTGTTCTGTTCCTTCGCCAGGCGCGCCACGGTTTCACGGCGCAGTATTTCAGACAGGAGCTGTTCCTCCACCATGTCTTTCCAGACCTGCTGCATTTCCGCCTCATCCTTGGGCCACGCGGCGGTCTTGCGGCGGGAGCGTTCAATGGACCGGTCCTTGTCAAAGGTAAAGCCGCCTTTTTTCAGCAGGTCCCGCGCATAGGCGATGCGCTGCATGGCGCGCTGCCGGTACAGGGCGTGCATGGCCTGGGCCGCGTCCATCATCTGGCCGGACATCAGGTAGTCGTCCAGTTCCCTGCCGTATTTCTTCTTGAGGGCGTCCACGTCCTGCTGGGTGAAAAATATCTTGTTGGGATCCACCTTGCGCAGGTAGGTTTCCAGGAATTTTCCGGACAGTTCGTCGCTGAATTCCTTGCGGGAGAAGTGGAAGTTCTGGAGCAGGAGGGACATTTGCTTGCCCACCTGGTTGAAGTCCGTGGCCGCGGAGGCGCAGGAGGTGATGGCGGCTGCGGCCAGGGCCGAGAATGCTGTAAGTCGAATCCAACGGAATGAGTGCATGTTCATAACGGAAAAGGGTGCGGTTTTCTCCATCAGGGGAAAAAAGCTAGTGCTGGGATGTGAGTGTTACTGATTTGTAGGTGATTGTCTATCTTATAAAACGTCCACATGACGCTATTTTACGCGCCGGGTTTCCGGAAGGGGGAAAGGGACTGCCGGAGGGCGGAAGAACCCCCGTCCGTCCGGAAGGAACGGCATCCGGTGGGGTTGCAATCCTCTGCGGGTGCAGGGCGCGGGAGAGAGGAAGAAAGAGGCAAATTCATTAGTGGACAAATACACCATAAAGTTTGAAATTCTGTGCGGAAGTCCGGCATTTGTCATATTGGGGCCGTACAGGAAGGAGAACGCGGTTTCCGGAGGCTTTTTCCCGTGCGCCGTAGCGCCGCCCACTTGACAGCAGCCTTTTTCTTTTTCCGCCGCCGCATTTCTCCCGGAGCGGGGAAGGCATTCCTTCCTTGTCAGCGGCGGGGGGAGGGCCGGACGGAGCGCGGATGTTTCCAGTATGGCCCTGCGGGGAAGGGAGCATTTCAGGATTGAGGTCACGGAGGTTTTCTGTACACTTCGCGTGATGATGAGAACACCGAACCAGGACAAGAAGCCTTCCGGAAGCAAAATGGGCGTTCTGCTGCAGCGTTCATTCAGCACCGTGGTTCTGCTGGGTTTGCTGGCGGGGGCCCTGTGGTGGGACCGTGAACTTGGGTATTACGGGCTGGTCTGCATCTTCTGCATCCTGGCCTCCTGGGAATGGAGGCACATGCTGCTGCGTTCCAGAAAAGCCTCCCAGCCGAACCTGAGCTTTCTTTTCGGCGCGGCGTATCCCGTGCTGCTGTCCTGGGCGTGCTACGTGACCAAGTTCCGGGAAATCGCCCCTACGGAGAATGCCCCGTTCCTGATTCCCCTTCCTCTTCTGGTGGCGCTTGCCGCCCCGGTCCTTCTGGTCGTGATTTCCTTTATCCGTGAAATGAAGTATCCGGTGGTGGGAAGCCGGGCGCTCCGTTCCGTCGGGACCACGCTGCTTTCCTTCATTTATCCCGGCTGGCTGTTCGCCTTTGCCATTCTGGCCCTGCATCTGGCCTATATGAGGGTAGGGTATGTTTATCCGTCCATCGTCATGTGCGTGCTATGGGTCATTCTGGTGACGAAGATGGCGGACATTTTTGCCTATGTCAGCGGGTTCCTGCTGGGAGGCCGCATTTTTTCACGCAGGCTCATTCCCCACATCAGCCCCAAGAAGACGTGGGAGGGCATCCTCGGTTCCTGGGTGCTGACGAATGCGGCGGCCATCGGGCTGGTTTTCCCGATGTTCAGGGTCTCCGTCCTGTCCATGCCCCAGATGCTGGTGCTGGTGGGCTGCGTCTCCTTCATTTTCCTGCTGTCCGTTTACGGGGACCTGGCGGGCTCCCTGGTGAAGCGCAGCCTGGCCATCAAGGATTCCGGCTCCCTGCTGCCGGGGATAGGCGGCATTTTTGATTTGATTGACAGTCCTTCCTTTACCGTGCCGTTCTTCTGGTTCCTGCTGGCCTGCATCGGTTGAACGGCCCGGGCATGAACGGATTCCCCTGTAACCCGGTATGGATTCCCCCTCCCTTCCCATTGAGGAAATCCGCGGAGAATTGCTGGACGCGCTGCAAGCCCCCTCTCCGCGCATTCTGCTGAAAGCGCCCACGGGCTCCGGCAAGTCTACCGGCGTTCCCCCCATGATGGATGACGCCGGGCTGGGGGAACGCGGCCTGATCGTCGTCGTTCAGCCCCGCCGGATGGCCGCGCGCCTGCTGGCGCGCCACGTGGCCCGGCTGCGCGGAGTGGAGCTGGGGAAGGAAGTGGGGTATGTGGTGCGCTTTGAACGGCACATTTCCCCCCGCACCCGCATTGCGTATGTGACGGACGGCATGCTGGAACGCTGGCTGACGGAGCGACCCGCCCTGGAAGGGGTGAGCGCCGTGGTGTTTGATGAGTTTCACGAACGGAGCCTCTCCGGGGATTTGTCCCTGGGGCGCGTATTGGACTTGCAGGAAGGCCCGCGCCCGGACATGGCCGTGGCGGTAATGTCCGCCACGCTGGAAATATCCGGCCTGCGGGATTACATGGGCGCCTCCTGCCGGGTGCTGGAGGCGCACGGAAGGCAGTATCCCGTAGAAACCGTTTACCGGGCTCCCCGGCTGGTCAGCGACGGCCGCGGCAGAGTGGCTCCCCCTCCGGTGTGGGAGCAGGCGGCGGACGCCGTGAAGGAGGCGTTGAAGGATGACGGCTGCGGGGACGTGCTGGTATTCATGCCGGGCGTGTATGAAATCCGGAAAACGGCGGAGTTGCTGGCAGGCAGGCCGTGGATGGGCGGCCGGGACGTTTTTCCTCTTTACGGAGCGTTGACCCCGGAACAGCAGAATCGCGCCGTGGAGCAGGGGAAGAATCCCCGCGTCATCGTTTCCACCAATGTAGCGGAAACCTCCCTGACGATTGAGGGGGTGCGCACGGTGATTGATTCCGGTCTGGTGCGCCGGTCCGGCTGGGACCCCTACAGGGGCATGGATACGCTGCACCTGACGAAGATTTCCAAGGCGTCCGCCGCCCAGCGCGCGGGCCGTGCCGGGCGCGTGGCTCCGGGCCGCTGCTTCCGGTTGTGGAGTGAGGCGGAGCAGGCGCGGAAGGCGGATTTTGATCCGCCCGAATGTTTCCGGGTGGATCTGGCGGGGGCCGTGCTGAATCTGGCCGCGTGGGGCATAACCGCGCCGGAAGGGTTCCGCTGGCTGGATGCGCCGGACCCCCTGGTGATGCAGCGGGCCGTGAACCTGCTGGCCGCCCTGGGAGCTACGGAGGCGGACGGGAGCCTGACGGACGTGGGAAGAAGGATGACCGCTTTTCCTCTGCCGCCGCGGCTGGCGCGCCTGATGGCGGCCGGGCAGGATGAACAGTGCGTGGTGGAGCTTGCCGCCATTGCGGCCCTGATGCAGGGGGAGGGCGTGGCGATGAAGGGCGGCTTGAACGACAACCTGCGCGATTCTGCGGACTATACGGATTTTCAGGCGGAGTGGCGCGCGGTGGAAAAGGCTGTGGACGCCGGGTTTGAGGCGGGGGCGTGCACCCGCTGGGGCATTTCCGCCCGCGGGGCGCGGGAAGTGTGGATGGCGTACCGGCAGCTTTTGTCCATCGGCAGCCGGGGGAAATCCCGGGAAATGCCGGAGCCGGATTTCACGGCGGCGCGGCCTGCCGTGGTCCGCGCCATGATGGAGAGCTTTGCGGACCATGTGGGCGTACGGAACGGAGTGGCCGCCAACACGTGCCGCATGGCCGGCGGCGTGGGGGGCAGGCTGGCGGAAGGCAGCGTGGCGTTCCACGGGGAGCATTTTGTGGCGGCGGAGGTGGCGGAGTTGTCCGGAAAGGCGGTGGAAACCCGTGTGGGCCGCTGTACGCTCATTGACCCGGAGGAGCTGCGCGCCGTCTGGCCGGAGCGTTTTTCCGGCGGGGAGGCGGCCGTCTTTGACGCCGCGCTGCGCCGCGTGCGCCTGCACCGGAGACTAATGTATGAAGACTTGGTGCTGGAAGACCGGGATCGCGGGGACGCTCCGCCGGAGCTGGCCGCCCCCATTCTGGCGGAAAAGGTGGTGGACGGAACCTTGAAGCTGGTGAAATGGGATGACGCCGTGGAGCAGTGGATACGCCGCCTGAATGGTTTAAGCGTCTGGATGCCGGAACTGGAACTCCCCCGTTTTTCAGAGGAAGACAAGCTGGTTGCCATCTCCCTGGTTTGCGAGGGAGCCGTGGGCTACAAGGACATCAAGGAGAGGGAGATCATTCCCGTGCTCCGGGACTGGCTCTCCGGCTGGCAGGCGAAGGCGCTGGACGATTACGCTCCGGTGAGCCTCACGCTGACCAACGGCCAGCACGCGAAAGTGAGGTACGGGGAGGATTCCACGCCTGTGATCGGCCTTACGGTGCAGCGGCTGTTCGGCGTGGCGGCGTCTCCGCGCATTGCCAACGGCTCCGTGACCGTGAAGGTGGAGGTATTGGCCCCCAGCCAGAGGCCTTGGCAGGTGACGGGCTCCCTGGAAAGCTTCTGGCGGAACGGCTACGGCCAGATGAAAAAAGACCTGGCGGGGCGCTATCCCCGGCACCGCTGGCCCGATCCTGAAGAGCTGGATTTCCTCCCCCGTTCCCGTTGAGAAGGCGAAAGGATTTTTCTGTAACAAAACAGTAGCAAAATCGTCCGTTTCCGTGTAAAGAGGCGGTGGTGCAGCTCGCGGACGCCCTCCGCCCACCATTCACAAGAGACAGTTATGGACTCAATTTACTGGATTATCATCGTAGCCCTGCTGCTTCTGGCGGCATTTGACCTGATCAACGGCGTAGCGAATGACGCCGTCAACTTCCTCAACTCCGCCATTGGTTCCAAGGCCGCCCCCGTGCGGGTGATCCTGACCGTGGCTTCCATCGGCGTGCTGGTGGGCGCCTGCTTCTCCGGCGGCATGATGGAGGTGGCCCGCAACGGCATTTTTCACCCGAACATGTTCAGTTACCACGAAGTGATGCTGCTCTTCCTGGGGGTGATGATCAGCGAGGTGATACTCCTGGATACCTTCAATACATTCGGCCTTCCCACGTCCACCACCGTTTCCCTGGTGTTCGGCATTCTGGGCTCCGCCGTGGCGACGGCCCTGTTCAAGATTTCCAAGCTTCACATGACGCAGTCCGTGTGGGACTTCATCAATACGGACAAGGCGTTTGAAATCGTCACCGGCATTCTCCTTTCCGTAGCCATCGCCTTCACGGTGGGCACCATCGTCATGTGGGTTTCCCGCCTGGCGTTTACGTTCAAATACCAGTCCCGCTTCAAGTGGTTCGGCTGCTTCTGGTGCGGCATCGCCATGACGGCGGTGGCCTACTTTGCCGTGTTCAAGGGCTTGAAGGAATCCACTCTGATGGAGCCTTCCTTCATTCAATACATTGACCAGAACCTGGGCATGGCCCTGCTGGTGGCCTTCGGCGGTTTTTCCGTGCTCATGTTCCTGCTCCAGCACCTGTTCATGACGAACATCCTGCGCCTGACCGTGCTGGCCGGCACCTTCTCCCTGGCCCTGGCCTTTGCGGGCAACGACCTCGTGAACTTCATCGGCGTGTTCATGGGCGGCCTGGATTCCTTCCAGTACGCCACAGGCGTAGTGGAGGCCGGCGGCTCCGCCTCCTCCATCACCGCCATGGAATGCCTGATGCCCGGGCAGGGCGTTCCGGTGAACCATTACATTCTTTTTGCCGCCGGATGCATGATGATTTTTGCGCTGTGGTTCTCCAAGAAGGCGAAGACGGTGATCGCCACCGGCGTGGAGCTTTCCCGGCAGGGTGAAGGAGGCATTGAACGCTTCGGCTCCGTTCCCCCCGCCCGCGCCATCGTGCGCAGCGCCATCGCGCTGGGGCGCGGGGTGAAAAAGCTTATCCCCGCCCGCATGCTGGTGCGCATGAACCATCAGTGGGATGCTGCCCCGCAGCCACTGAACCCCAAGGACCGCGTGGCCTTTGACCTGATCCGCGCCACGGTGAACCTGACGGTGGCTTCCCTGCTGATCGCGTGGGCCACGGGCAAGCAGCTCCCCCTTTCCACCACATACGTGACGTTCATGGTAGCCATGGGTTCCTCCCTGGCGGACAAGGCGTGGGGCAGGGAAAGCGCGGTTTACCGCGTGACCGGCGTACTGACCGTAATCTCCGGCTGGTTCATGACCGGCCTGGCCGCCTTCACGCTGGCCGCCGTCATGGCGACCGTCCTGCACTACGGGCAGGTGTACGCCATCTTCGGGCTGCTGGCCCTGGTGGTCGTCATCCTGGTGAAATCCACCATCATGCACCGCAAGCGGGAGAACAAGCTTTCCGTAGAGCGTTTTGACCAGATTACGGAGGAAAACATTCTGGACGTGTGCAGCCACCAGGTCGTGGACAGCACGCTCAAGCTGCGGGAAATCTACAATGACACCGTGGAAAACTTCTTCCAGGGGGACCGGAAGGCCCTGAAAGAGCTGGCGGACGCCGCGGAACGCCTGGCCCTGACCAGCAGCGAGCACCACAAGTACGACATTCTCCCCATCCTGTACAAGATGCAGTCCCGTTCCCTGGACATGGGCTACCACTTCGTGCAGGCCCTGGAGCATTTGAACGAAGCCACGCAGAGCCTGGCGCAGTTTTCCGAGTCCATCTTCACATATGTGGACAACAACCATACGCCGTTCACGATTGACCAGGTGGACGACTTGAAGGAGGTGCATACCGCTCTCATGAAGCTTCTGGATGAATACTGCAAGATGCTCCAGACGGGAACGTACATCCAGTTCGACTATACCATGGTGGCCCAGGAACAGCTCCTTCAACTGGTGGCAAAGGCCACCAAGCGCCAGATCAAGCGCGCCCAGCGCAACCAGACGCGCACCCGTTCCTCCCTCCTTTATCTGAACATGCTTAATGAAATGAGGTTCATGGCCGTGCAGGTGCGGGCCCTGACCAATGACGAACGGAACTTCGTGGCGGCGTAAGGCGGCGGGGAACCGGGCTTTTTGCATGAAAAGGAAAGAAAAATCTTGAGCGTTTGGTTCATGCAGGTATGCTGAATGGACAGGGGTGTTCGATAAGGAAGGAACGAGAGCCTTCCGAATCACCAGGAACGACCCTGATTTCATAGGTAGTTAGTTGGAGCGGCTGCGGAAGGAATTCCGCAGCCGCTTTTTTGCCCCCGCAGGAGGGGGGCGGACCTTGTGTCATACAAAAGAAGGAATGTTTGAACATATTTCCCGCCCGGCTGTCTCACCCATAACGGTTATGATCCGGATGCAGTGAAAGAGAGAGCACTTCATCCACTTAAGGACTCAACCGTCTTCATAGGTAGTTAGTTGAACAGCAGCCCCGGCGAAGGGATTCGCCGGGGTTTGTTCGTCTCCGGATGGCGCGTTCCGCGCCGTAAACGGCTGGAAGGAAGCGGGGAAGGAAGAATAGGAGGCGTTTTGCCGCGGGGTTTGATTGACGAGCGGGGCGCATCAGGGCATAGTGGCAGGGTATGAAGAGAGCGTTTTGCGTGATAGCCGGTGCATGCAGCCTGCTTGGATGGGCTCCGGCGGACGAGGCTGGCATGAAGAATGCGCTGGCGGACTGGCAAATGAGGCAGTCCGACTGGGAATCCGCATTCAAAACGGCTGAAAGCGATGAAAAAAGAGCGGAACTGATGGAGAGCCGTCCGAATGCCATTCCGGTGGCGCAGGAATTGTGGAGGCAGGTGGGGAGGGACCTTCAAAAGCCCGAGACTCAAAAACCCTACCTTCTCCCGGCTGTCATTTGGTTCCTGGACCATCCCCAGGCCGTGGCGCAGGCTTTCCCCAACGGAGACGTTGCCAGGAAAATTGTCGTGCTTTGCCTGGACTCCCTGGAAAATACCCTGTTCCGGGAAAAGGGAGCGGGAAAGGCGGCGTATGCGTTAAGCAACTCCCGCGACCTGCGCTGCCGCGTTATTCTGGAACAAATCAAGGATTACAACCAGTTTCCGGAAGACCAGGGGCTGTCCGCCCTGGGGCTGGCCATGGTGATGAAGGAAACGACGGGAATGCTCCAGGATGACGTCAGGCTGGTGGCGGCACGCGGAAAGCTGCTGAAAGACGCCATCATCAAATGCTATGATTCCAGCTTCGGTCCCGTTCCGGTCCGGAATCTGGTGAAGGAAGAGCTGTATGAAATACGCAATCTCAACATTGGACAGACCGGGCCCAAAATAAGCCTGCCTTCCACCGCCACGGGCGCGGAAGTGACGGTCCCCTCCGGGGACAAGCCCGTGCTGCTGGTTTTCTGGGATCCCCGGGATGTGCGCTCTGTCCAGTTTTTGCAAAAGGCCGTTTCCCTACGGAAGGAATTTCCGGGCCTGACGGTCATGCCGGTGGCCCCCGGAAACAGTGAGGACGTGAAAAAGGCCCTGCTGAATTTGGAGATGGATACTCCCTCCCTGGTGGATGAAAAGGCGGCGGCGTTCAAGGATTACCGCGTGATGCTCACGCCGCGGGTGTACCTGCTGGACCCTGCGGGGAAAATCCTGATGCGCGGCACGCCGGACATGCTGTTTGACGCGAATCTGTACGCGGTCATGGGCAAGCTGGAAGGGAAAAAGAATGGAAAGGCGGACGAGAAAAAGGCCCCGGCCGCCCCCGCTGCCGTGAAGCCGGCTCCGCTGCCGGCCAGGATCAACTCTCCGGATACGCGCATTCCCTCCGTTCCGCAGCCTGCCGCGCCCCGGCCAGCGGCCCCGCCTGCTTCCTCCGGTGCGGAGCAGCCCTCTTCTCTTTCCGCTCCCCCCCTGCGGCCCATGCCCGAATAGCCTGTTCCATGGAAAATATTCCATTGAGAAAGGCCGCGGAGGCTGTGGCGCGCGTGCTGGCCGGAGCGGGGCACACGGTGTATTTTGTGGGAGGCTGCGTCCGGGACAGGCTGCTGGGATATCCCGTGAAGGACATTGACATTGCCACCTCCGCCCGTCCGGACGAGGTGCTGCGCCTGTTCCCGGACGCCTGGGAAGTGGGCGCCGCCTTCGGCGTGGTGCTGGTGCGCCGTGGCGGTTTCTCCTTTGAAGTGGCTACGTTCCGCAGGGACGGCAGCTACAGGGACGGCAGGCGCCCGGAATCCGTCTGCTTCACGGATGCGGAGGAGGACGCCCGGCGCCGTGATTTTACCATGAACGGCCTCTTGGAAGATCCGTTTTCCGTTCCTCCGGGTTATGTGGTGGATTATGTGGGCGGCGTGGAGGACATCCGGGCCCGCGTGCTGAGGTGCATCGGGGAGCCGGACCGCCGTTTTGAGGAGGACTCCCTCCGGCTGATGCGCGCCGTCCGTTTTGCCGTTACCAGGGAAGTGCGGGTGGAAGCGGAAACTTATGCCGCCATTTGCAGGAACACCCCCGCTGCTGGCCCGCATCGCGCCGGAGCGCATCCGGGAGGAACTGGACCGGATTCTATTGTCTTCAGGAAGGAAACGGGGCGTGGAAATGCTGGTGGAAACGGGACTGATGAAGCATGTTATTCCGGAGGTATACGGCATGATCGGCTGCACGCAGCCTCCCCAGTGGCACCCGGAGGGGGACGTGTACACCCATACGCTGATGATGCTGGACGCGCTGGGGAAGGACGGCGCCCCCGTGTCTCTGGAGCTGGCCCTGGGCGTGCTGCTGCATGATGTCGGAAAACCTCCCTGCCGCCAGGTGGATGAAACGGGGCGCATCCGTTTTTCCGGTCATGACAAGGAGGGCGCCTCCATGGCGCGGGAAATTTTAAGGAGACTGAAGTATTCCAATGCCGTGATTGATGCGGTGTGCGCCATGGTGGAGCGCCACATGCGCTTCATGAACGTGCAGCAGATGAAGATGTCTACCCTGCGGATGTTCATGAGCGCTCCGCATTTCAGCGACGAGCTGGAGCTTCACCGCCTGGACTGCCTTTCCTCCAACGGATTGATGGACAACTGGCAGTTTGTCCGGGACGCCATGGATTCCTACCGGGACGCACCCCTGGTGCCTCCGCCCCTGGTGACCGGGCGCGATCTGCTGGACCTGGGGCTGCCCCCCGGTCCCGATTTCAGGAAATGGCTGTCCCGTTTGCAGGAGCTCCAGTTGGAAGGAACGCTCCGGACCAGGAAGGAGGCCCTGCTGATGCTGGGGCAAATTGCCCCGGTGGAACAGAATACACTTGCAGAGTACCTGGAAAAGTTAGCATTATAGGCCGCAAGACCTCATCCTTTCAGCTCATGCGCCCGGTCATTTATCAACTGTTTGTCCGCCATTTCTCCAACATGGAAACCCATGGGGTGGACTGGGGGACCCGGGAGACGAACGGGTGCGGCACCTTTAACGGCGTGACGGACAAGGCCCTGAGGGAAATAGCCCGGATGGGCTTTACCCACATCTGGCTGACCGGGGTGCTGAGGCACGCCACGCAGACGGCCTATCCCGAGCTGCCCGCCCAGCCGGAATCCATCGTAAAAGGCCTGGCCGGCAGTCCCTATGCGGTGGTGGATTATTTTGACGTGGACCCGGACCTGGCCTCCATGCCGGAAAAAAGAATGGAGGAGTTCAAGACACTCGTGAAACGCTGCCGAACGGTGGGGCTGGTGCCGTTGATCGACTTCATCCCCAACCATGTTTCCCGCGCCTACCTGGCGGACTGGGACGGGCATGACGATTTTGGAGAAGGGGACGACCACCATACGTTTTTCTCTCCGGAGCAGGGGTACTTTTACCTGACCTCCAACAGCCCGGGGGACGGCCCCCCCCTGCATCTGCCGGACGGCCTGTTTGAAGGGGAAATGACCTTCGGCCGCGTCACGGGCAACAATGCCGTTACGTGGAACCCCACCAGGTATGACTGGTATGAAACGGTCAAGCTCAACTACGGCTATAACTTCATGGCCGGACTGCCGGCCCTGCGCCTGCTGCCGGACTGGACCAGCCCCAAGCAGCACGTGCCCAAGACCTGGCGCATCATGGACGACATCCTTTCCTTCTGGCAGGGCCTGGGCATCGGCGGTTTCAGGTGCGACATGGCCCAAATGATCCCCATGGCCTTCTGGAAATGGGCCATTTCCCGTTCCCGCGTCCGTCTGCCTGACGTGTTTTTCATGGCGGAGGCGTACAACGACCACATGAAGACCACTCCCGGCGATCCCTGCGCCGCGCTGCTGGAAGCCGGGTTCAATGCCGTTTACGATTCCGATTGCTACCATCTGGCGCTCCACATGTACACGGAGAATAACTGGGCCAACGATTTCGACCGTCTTTTCCGCAGCAACCCCAAGTACATGACCAACGGCGTCCGCTATGTGGAGAACCATGATGAAACGCGCGTGTGCTCCCCGCTCTCCTGGGGCGGGGTGGGGCGTACCGTCCTGCCGGCCATCATGACGCTGGTGTACGCGTCCGGTCGCGGTCCCGTGCTGGTGTACAACGGGCAGGAAGTAGGGGAGCGGGCGGAAAGCCCCGGCGGCTATGGCGGCCATGACGGCCGCACCAGCATTTTTGACTACACCTGCCTGCCCCAGCTCCAGCCCTGGGTGGCGGACGGACGGTTTGACGCCTCTCTGCTGCCGGAGGACTCCGCGGAGCTGAGGAACTTTCATCAGCGGCTGCTTCCCCTGATGCAGCATCCGGCGCTGGACCGCGGGGATTTTTACGGCCTGAACTGGGCCAACATGAAAAACACCACCTTTGGCAGGGAACCTGCGGAAGACACCTCCGGCCACTGGGTGTACGCCATGCTCCGGCATGATGCCCGTGCCAGGGCCACCGTGCTGGTGGTGGGGAACCTTTCCCCGGAGATCAACTTCTACAACCTCCGCATTTCCATTCCCCAGCACGCCTTCGGCTGGTGCGGCATCCAGACGGACCGCGTGCGTGTCAGGAACCTGATGGCCGGAGAGGGGGAAGACCGGGTTTTTGACCGGAAGGAACTGATGGAACGCGGGCTTCCCCATCCCCTGAAACCGGGGCATGTGGGCGTGCTGGAACTCTCTGCCGTTTAAAGGCGCATTCCCTCCGGAGGGGTGCGGCTGCCCTTTCCGATATTTTTTGCTCTGCTGGGCGTTTTTATAATGACGGGCGGTTTTTAATTCGGTATAGTCCCGGAAATTCCTATGACTAGACGTTTCCCTCACTCCATGTCTGCCATTCAGCAAATTGCCCTGGCGCTTGCCGTTGCCGGTATTGGAGCCGGCCAGGGGCTGGCCCAGGAAGGAGCAGGGGCCGCCCGCCGGACTGCGGCCCGGATGGAAGAGCAGGCCCAGGCTTCCATGCTGCTGCTGGGGCAGGCGCGTCAGCTGTATTCCGAGGGCAAGTACCAGGAAGCCCTGGACAATTACCGCAGGAGCCTGACCGCGCTGCCCAAGTCCCCCAACATGGAGAAGCGGCGCCGTTTTCTGGAAACCAGCATTGCGGACGCCAGCGTGGCCGTGGCGCAGGAATACATCAAGGTGGGGCGTTACGACGAGGCCGTCAAGCTGCTGGAAGATGCCTTGAAAGCCACGCCGGGCCATGCCCTGGCCAAGCGCACGCTGGAAATAGCCCGGGACCCGGTTCGCACGAATCCGGCCCTATCCCCGGAACACGTCAAGAACGTGGAGGAAGTCAACCGCCTGCTTCGCCTGGCTTACGGCTATTATGAACTGGGCCAGTATGATGCGGCCCTGAAGGAATTTACCTCCGTCCTCCAGACGGACCCTTACAACACGGCGGCGCGGCGCGGCATGGAGCTGGTCAACCGCGCCAGGACCGCCTACTTTGACGCTGCCAGGGATGAAACCCGGAGCAGCGCCCTGGCGGACGTCTCCAAGCTGTGGGAGATGCCCGTTCCCCTGACGGAAACGCCGGAGGAACCCGCTTCCTTCTCCCAGCCGCTGGACAATCCGGTGGTGAATGTGGACCAGAAGCTGGGCATGATCCGTCTGCCCCGCGTGCAGCTGGACGGCGCAACGGTGCAGGAAGCCGTGGACTATCTGCGCAGCCTGGCCAGGACGCATGATACAACGGCCATGACGACGGCAGAGCGCGGCGTGAACATTTCCGTGGACCCCGGTCCTGCGGACAGCGTTTCCGCCAAGGAGACCGCCGGCAAGAGAATTACGCTTAATCTTCAAAACGTGCCGCTCCGCGACGCCCTGGAATACGTGGCGCGCGCTTCCGGCCTCATTCTGCGCACGAACGCCTTTGGCGCGGAGCTGGTATCCAGCTCCGACGGCACCTCCTACATGGTGACCAAGGCCATTGCCCTTCCTCCGGGTTTCTTCTCCGGCCTGTCGGAATCCTCCGATTCGGAAAATGCCGATCCCTTCGGTTCCGGGGATGCCGGTTCTTCCGGCATGACCCTGAAACGGGTGGACCCGCAGAAGGCCCTGGCCTCCCTGGGCGTGAAATTCCCGGAAGGCAGCTTCATCAAATACAACTCGGGCAACTCCACCCTCCTTTTCCACGGCACGCCCAAGGACTTGAGCATGCTGGAGGAGCTGGTGGCGTCCAAGACGGCGGAACAGCCCTTGCAGGTGGTTGTCAGCGCGACGTTCCTGGAAGTCAATCAGACGGACCTGGAAGAATTGGGCTTCAACTGGATCGTGAACCTGAACCTGGACCCCTCCAAGTGGTTCATGGGCGGTGCGGGCACCAACAAGAATGACTACAACAACACTGTGCTGGACAGCGCCGCCAGCGTGGTCGGAGCCGCCGTCCCGGCAGGGGTGGTGGGTGGACTGAGGTCCGGCAACCAGGTTTTTACGGAAGACAGCATTGACGGCATGATTGAGCGCGGTTCCTCCGCCAGAAGCACCGGCGTGGCCTACGTTCCCGGCGGTGCGCCCAGCATCGTCACCATGCGCGGCATGTGGAGCCAGGCGGACATCACGATGATCATGCGCGGCCTGAGCCAGAAGAAAGGCACGGGCATCATGCAGCATCCTTCCGTGATTGTGCGCCCAGGGGAAAAAGCCACCTTCTTCAGCGGCAAGGAACTGATTTACCCCACGGAATACGATCCGCCCGAAGTTCCCAACAGCACGGGCAACAACAATAACGGAGACGACTGGGGCGACTATGACGACGATGGCGGAGACCGCCTGCCGGTCATGCCCATCACGCCCGCCCACCCATCCGCCTATGAAACCAGGCAGCTCGGCACGGTATTCAACGTGGAGGTAACCGGCATCAGCGATGACAAATCCATCGTGGAAATGACCGTAGTGCCGGAAATCGTGGACTTTGACGGCTTCATCAACTACGGTACGCCGCTCTTCGTCCCCGTGGCCTCCCAGGAGAAAAATGCGAAGGAAGACATCGTCATGGTGAAGGCTTCCGACAACTTCATTCTCCAGCCCGTATTCTCCACGCGCCGCCTGACCGCTCCGGTACGCATTGCCACCGGCAGCACGCTCGTCATCGGCGCCTTGAAAAAATCCACCTCCATCACGTATGAGGATAAAATCCCCATTCTGGGGGATATTCCCTGGGTGGGCCGCCTTTTCCGCTCCAAGGGATCCAAGGAAGAGCGCAAGGCCATCATCATCATGGTGAAGGCGGAAGTGGTGGACCCGGGCGGCAAGCAGCTTTACACGCCGGGCACCGCCGTTCCGGATGAGGAAGCTCCGGCAGGGCTCGCGCCTCTTCCCGCCCTCAGCAATGCCCAGTAACCTTTAACCGGATTAAGACTATTGAAGAACAGTGATTCCGATCCTGAGTCCTCTTCTTCCTCCCAGGGGCGGACAATATCATGCGCCAGCTGCATGCCTCGGATTCCCAGGGCGTGGAGCGAAAGAGGGAAGTAGTGGTGCGCCCGGACGGCAGCAAGGTCATCCGTGTGGAAAAACGCCGGCGGACCTACAATGACGACCACGGGGACGCCAAGCAGGCCGTGCTGAAAAACAAGCGTTTCCTCATTGGCCTCTGCATCCTGGTCCTGCTGGTTGTGGGCGCCCTGGCGGGAACGTACATGTACCGCCTGACTTCCTTCAATACGGAGGAATTCGCCGGGCGGCTGCAATCGGACCTCTCCGCCGCCTGGGGCGGGAAGGTGGAAGCCTCCGGCATGGCGATGGACGGCCTTTCCATGAAGGCCGCCCGCATCAAGGTCACTTTCCCGCAGGATTCCTGCCTGTCTTTTGTAATGATGGAAGGCGTTTCCGGAGAAATCTCCGCCACGTCCCTGTTCATGGGAAAAATCAAGGGGGAAAGCCTGAACATGGCCAAGGTCACGATTGGCCTGCGTCCCGGATTCTCCAAATTTGCCGTGCCGCAGACGAAGCGGGAACTCCCGTTCGTCTTCCGGCGGTACACCTCTCCGCGCCTGGAGGTAGGTTACGCCCACAAGACGGAGGAACTTACCCTGGAGCGGAATGACGGCCCCTTCTACATGACGGCGGAAGCCTACATCCGCACGTCCGGAAACGGTACGGAACCGGAATACGTGCTGGACCTGTCACAGCAAAAGCTGAAAATCAAGGGCTGGCCTCTGATGGGCGTCGACTCCGGCTCCATCATTTTAAACGGAAACGGCGTCAAGCAGCTCACCTTCTCCGGTTTTTCTGGACAAGGGGCGCCTGCTCAACAAGCCTACGGACCTCAGCCCCTTCATGATTACGGGGGAATTTCCTCCTCCTGGGTACGGATTTCCGCCACCAGGCCTGGACCCTGACGGGCAGGAATTTTGACCTCCTCTCCCTGGTGGGGGATGACTTCGCTTCCTTCCTCAAGGTACAGATGGGGGAACAGGAAGTGGATGAAAAGCATGAATTGAAGCTGGACTTTGCGCTGCCCGTGACGGACGAACAGAAAAGGCCCTCCGTAAAAGGGTACAGCGGTTCCGTCATCAAGGCGACCATGCTCAGGCTGCCCGTCCTGCGCCTGCTGGCGGCCATGACCGCCCGGAACACGGAAATAAGGCTGCCTTACTCTTCCCCAGTCTTTACGTCCGGCTCCTTTCTGCTGGAAAGCGACGGAACGGACCGTTCCGCCTCCCTGAAAGAGATTTCCCTGTTTGAGCAGGGCTTCCTGGGAGTGACCGGGGTTCTGTACAGCAACGGTTCCGCCGTGACGGGAGAGCTGGTCTTTAAAATCCCCTCCTACATGGTGGATAGCCGACGCCTGCCGTCCGGCGTTACGCAGGAGGGGCATGAAATCATTCTCCCCGTGAAAATTTCCGGTACGCCGGCATCCCCGCAGGACAACTCCGCCGGCATGCTCCAGGAAGTGGAGCCGCGCGCGGACCGTCCGGGAATGGGGACTGCCCCCTCCCGCGGAACGGCTCTTCCCGCTCCGTCAAGTACCCCGCCCGCCCGCATTACGGTGGACGGATTCATGTGATATTGCCGAGGATTCATGTTGCTGCTCAACCCCATTGTCCGAAAAACGTCCGAAAAGCGTTCCCGCTGGTGGACCAAGCTGGCCGGCTTCGGCCTGTGGTCGTTGCTCCAGCCCATCTGCATGAGCCTGAATATCCGCTCCATCAAGGAGGAGCACGACGACGTCTACACGGCGCCCTTCCTGGTGGCCCTCTGGCACAACCGCACGACGGTGCCCGGCTATGCCTGGTCCCTGGCCCAGAAGCCGCTCAAGATGTGCGTGCTCACCAGCGCCAGCAAGGACGGCGCCCTGGTGGAGGCCGTATGCAAACACTTCGGCCTGGATTCCGTCCGCGGTTCCTCCGGACGGCGGGGAGCCCTGGCCTACATGGAAATGATGAGGAAGGTGCAGGAGGGGGACGTCTGCTTCTGCCTCACCCCGGACGGTCCGCAGGGCCCCATTTACCAGGTGCACCACGGCATCATCAAGATGGCCTCCCAGTCCGGGCTTCCCATCGTTCCCGTGTGCATCGAATATGAAAGCTGCTGGAGGCTGAACAAGGCCTGGGACCGCTACGCCATTCCCAAGCCGTGTTCCAACGTGAACATTCTATGGAAAAAGCGCCTGTTCATTCCTCCGGACGCAACGGATGAGCAGGTAGCGGACTACGCCCGCCTTCTGGCCGGGCTGCTGAGCGAGGGGCTTCCGGACTTCCCGCCACTTAATCAATCATTATTATGCAAATCATCGACGGAAACCAGGTAGCCTCCCAGGTGCTGGAAGAGGTTGGAAAGGACATTGCCCGGCTCAGGGAACAGGGAATAACGCCCGGCCTGGCCGTGGTTCTGGTGGGGGAGGACCCCGCCTCCCAGGTGTATGTGAATTCCAAGGTGAAAAAATGCGCGGAGCTGGGAATGAACTCCCGTAAAATCGTTCTCTCCGCGGATGCCTCCCAGGAAGAACTGCTCCAGGTCGTCCGTGACTTGAATGCGGACCCCTCCATCCACGGCATTCTGGTGCAGAGCCCGCCTCCCCCCCATATCGACGAGGCGGCCGTGGTCCTGGAAATAGACCCCGCCAAGGATGTGGACGGCTTCCACCCGGAGAACGTCGCCAAGCTGGTGCTGGAGGATGAAACCGGTTTTGTGCCCTGCACCCCGCTGGGCTGCATGAGGCTGTTGCAGGCGGCCGGCATTGAAACGGCGGGCGCGAATGCCGTGGTCATCGGCCGCAGCATGATCGTGGGCAAGCCGATGGCCCATCTTCTGATGTCCAAGCAGGCGAACGCCACCGTTACGGTGGCCCACTCCCGCACGAAGAACCTGCCGGAGCTTTGCCGTTCCGCAGACATCATCGTGGCGGCGATAGGCAGGCCCGCATTTGTGACGGCTGATTTTGTGAAGGACGGCGCCGTGGTGGTGGACGTGGGCATCAACCGCGTGGAAGATGCCTCCGCCAAGCGCGGCTACCGGATTGTTGGAGACGTGGCCTATGATGAAGTGGCGCCCAAGTGCCGGGCCATTACCCCCGTGCCCGGCGGCGTGGGGCCGATGACCATCGCCATGCTGATGGCTAACACGGTCAAGGCCTGCCGCCAGCAGACGGGGGCCTGACGGAGCGCCGTGACGTCCGTTTTTCTTGTCAAATGAAGGAAAGTAGGGCAGTATTCACTTACCATTATGTCAAGTAAATTACTCGAAGGCAAAGTTGGTGTCGTAATCGGCGTGGCGAACAAGCGCAGCATCGCGTTCGCAATTGCCAAGGCATGGCATGAAGCGGGCGCAAAGCTCATCTTCAATTATCAGGGCGAACGCCTCAAGGACGGCGTGCTCAAGCTGGTCCATGAAAACTTCGGCGAAGACGTCCCCGTTTACGATCTGGATGTCAGCAATGATGAATCCATCAATGCATTCTTTGAAAAAGTCCGGGAACACACGGACAAGGTGGATTGCATGCTGCATTCCGTGGCTTTTGCCCCGAAGGAAGCCCTTGGCGGCAGTTTCCTGGATACGGGACGCGAGGCGTTCAAGATTTCCCTGGATATCTCCGCCTACTCCCTGGTGGCCCTTTCCCGCGCCGTGGAGCCCATGATGTCCGACAACGGCAGCATTCTGGCGATGTCCTACCTGGGTTCCGAAAAGGTGGTGCCGAACTACAACCTGATGGGCGTTTCCAAGGCCGCCCTGGAAGCCTGCACCCGTTATCTGGCGTATGATCTGGGCCGCGCCCGCGGCATCCGCGTCAACTGCATCAGCGCGGGCCCCATGCAGACGCTTGCGGCACGCGGCGTTTCCGGCTTTAACACCATGTTCAAGGTGTATGAGGAACATGCCCCCCTGGGCCGTTCCTGCACGGGCGAGGAACTGGGCGCTACCGGCGTCTTCCTGGCCAGCGACGGCGCAGCCGCGATCACCGGACAGGTGATTTACGTGGACGGCGGCTATCAGATCATGGGCATGTAGCATTCCCTCCGGGAAAATTTCCCCTTTGTTTCAGGCCGTACCGCTTGCCGGTACGGTCTTTTTGCGCTGTTTCCGCGGGTATGACAGGGATGCGCCATCTCTCCTGTCAAAAATTCTTGTGTTCCGGTGTCTCATTTTTATAAATAAGAAAATGACAGCCTCCCCTCGTTATCTGTTTAACGGAGAAACGTGCGGCAGCTTGGATGAATTGTTCCTCCGCTACGGGAACTCTTCTCATAAAGCCCATATCTCCCTTGTTGGCGGGGACGGAATGCACATGCAGTCCGTTCCGGTGGGTAACGGCCTTTATTATTGCGAGGTGGGGGGATGACGCCCATGGCTACGTCCCCCATGAAATGCCGGTTGAGGAATTGGAGGAACAATTCCGCCGTTTTGATTCAGGGGAGGATTTCTCCTTTGTGCAGGAAGATTGGAGCTTTTACGAACCTTCCGCCTCCCCGCTTCCGGCGATGGTCAAATGGATTGGCGTCGCGGCCCTGATGGATGCCGCCATTGTACTGGCCTTCATCGGGCTTCCGGAGGGCCACACCGTCCATCTTTCCTGCATGCTGGATACGTTTACCCGTTTTCTGCTCAGTTAAGGCGCGCAGGGGCGGCCTGTTGAAGGAAGCCTTTTGCGGCTCCTCTTCAGGGGGCGAGTACCTTCAGCGTGCCGTGGCGCGTGATGCGGACCGGGGCGTTGCCCATATAATCGCCGTCCAGTTCACAGGCGGCCTGTCCGGCGGAAATGACGGTTCCCCCCGTCATCCGGATATATTCAAAGGAGCCGTTCCGCCGGGAATGGAAGCCTCCGTGGACGGCGGCCATCAGGCATTCCCCGATGATGGAGGGAATGGAATGTTTGAAAACCACGGCGTCCAGAAGACCGTCGTCATTATCCGCTTCCGCAAAGAAATTCAGCGGTCCGCCGTACCTGCGCCCGTTGCCGAAGAGGATGGAACGGCCTGCCACCACCCGCCCGTCATCCGTGGACAGGGTCAGCCGGGGCTGCCGCTCCGTGCAAACCCGGGCGCCGGCAATGACGTAGGCGAAGGCCTTCCATTTCTTTTTCATTTCCCACGTGGTCAGTTCCACGGCACGGGCGTCCGCGCCTATGCCCGCCATCTGGAGAAAGGGCTGCCCGTTGAAGGCGAACAGGTCCACGTCCCTGGGACGTCCCGCATTCAGAACATGCAGAGCATGGTCAAAATCCTGCCGGATACCGATTTCACGGGAGAAGACGTTCATGGTTCCCGCGGGGAAGGGGGCCAGCGCCGTTTCCGTATTGCAGAGGGCCCTGGCCGCCACGCCCAGCGTGCCGTCCCCGCCCGCCACGGCCACGACGGGAGTTCCGGAATCCGCCCGGGCGGCCAGGTGGCGCAGCATGTCTTCCCTGCTTTCCGGCTCAATGACGTCAAAAAGATCCCGGTGGCCGTCCAGCCAGCGGCGGACGCGGTCGGCCCTGGCGCTGCGCGCCGTATTATTGAAAAACAGGGGAATCCTCATGGAGCGGTCACGGAGAAATTCAAAATCTGCACCGGGGCTTCCGTATGGGCCACGGGTTCATGGCGCACTGTTCCGTCGGGCAGCATGAATTCCAGAATGCCGCGGGAGACGTTGTCCGGCAGGCGCACTTCCAGAAACTTCCTCATGTCGTCGGATGGGCCGGGGGTGGTGCCTTCCGCCAGGACTTTCCCTTCTTCCGACTTGAGAACGACGCGCAGGGGCAGTCTTCTGCCGCTGCCTTCCTTCCCATCCCTGATATCCAGCATCAGCCTGCTGCCCGGCAGGTACTCCGGCTGTGCCGCCACCCAGTCCGACGCCAGTTTCATATAACGGTCCGTGATCTGACGGCGGGGACGGTCCGGCTTTCCGAAGGGAAGGTCAGCGCGCGCCGTTTTTCGTCGTAGCGGGCTTCCCAGATCAGCGGGAAGAACTCTCCGGCGCCCTCCTTCTTCCAGGAGGTGGCGTAAATGGCGTTCTCCGGCTTGCGGGGGTCCAGCATGCTGATGGCGGACATCACCCACGGGGTGTTGAAATCCTTCTCGTTGTACTCCAGCATTTTCCATTCCCCGTCACACCAGGCTTCCACCCAGTTGTGGTTGCCGCGCACATGGTTCCAGGTAAGGACGCCGGCCATGCGGGCCGGAATGCCCACGGAGCGGAGCGCGCAGACGAGCAGGATGCTCTGGCCCGTGCAGGAAACCTTGCCGGATTGCAGGGATTCCTTCACCCCCTGGTGAGGAACCCTTCTTTCCGTGGAATAGCGCACATTCAGGGTTTTCTGGATGCAGGAGGCAATCGTGAGGGCGGCTTCCCGGCCCGTCTTGCATGCGGAAACCAGCGGCGCAAAGAGGTTGTAGAACTGTTCCCGCCATTCGTCGCGCGGCTCGTTGACCACGGCATAGGGGAGCACGTTGTTTTCATAAAGCTCCCACGGAACCTTGCCGGCCCAGGGGAACTGGCTGCGGGCGTCCAGCGCCAGGCGGACTTCCCGGTCCAGCCGTTCTTCCGTGATCGTTTCCCTGTCCTGCGCGGGCATGTAGGCGCGCAGGAATTCCACTCCGTCCGGAATGGCGTCATGGGCGGCGCAGAGAGCGGCGGTCAGGCCCAGGAGAAGGGCGGAAGGCAGCGGATTCATGAACACCGGAATTCATACCTGAATTCCGGGAGGGAGACAAGCTTCCTCTTGCGCAAGTAGGGCATGGAAATGGGCGAACAGGTGCGTGTCTTCCGGCGGCGTGGGGGCAAACGGGGCGTCATTGTCCAGGATATCCTCGCAAATGCGCATGAAATCGCGGGAGGTTTTCGCCCTTTTCATGTAATGGTCAAAGGAATCCGGAAGCCCGCGCGCGGTGTAAACCAGGTATTTTTTCATGCGGTGGATGTGTTTTTCCTCCACATAACGCTCCTGCATTTCCAGCGTGCGCTCATGGAGGCGGCGGATGTAATGCAGCACGTCCCGGAAGGTGGGGGAAGCAGGGACTCTACCCTGGAAACGGTCGTGAAGCTGGGAAAATATCCATGGATTGCGCAGGACCGCGCGCCCGATCATCAGGCCTGCGGGCCGGGCCAGCCGCACCCACGCGTCCGCCGTGGCCGCATCCACAATGTTGCCGTTGGCGACCACCGGACAGTCCAGCGCTTCCACGGCCCATTTTACCCATTCCGGATGCACCGGGGAGCGGTAGCCTTCCCGTACGGTGCGGGCGTGGATGCACACCCTGTCCGGGGTGTGGGCGGCAATCACGGGGAGAATGCGTTCAAACTCGTCCGGATTCTCATCCCAGGCGGCATTTGACGGTGAAGGCCCCGGCGGGAAGAACGTCCCGAGGCGCGCCCAGGGCCGCGTCCATGGCCTTCAGGGAGCGCAGCATGCCCCTCCGGCGTTTCTCCTGCACACCATCGGGGCGGGGCAGCCCATGTTCAGGTCCACCCCCGCGCAGTCGTGCTCCATCAGGGCCAGCGCGTCCCTCGCCAGGTACTCCGGCTCATGGCCCACGAGCTGGCCGTAAATGGGGCGCCCCGTGGGATTTTCATCAATGGAGCGCAGGATGTATGGCGACATCTTTTTATGATGGGCCACCGTTCTGAAATACTCCGTGATGAAATAATCCGGCAGTGAATTCAAGTCCTTCAACGTCTTGAGGAAAGCCAGATCCGTCACATCTTTCATGGGGGCCAGGGCCAGGAGCATGCGCCTGTGCATACCGTGAAAAGCCCCGGTTGGCAAGCTGTGATTGTCTTGACGAAAGAAGGAAAGTGTGGAAGCTGTGAGCATGAATCAGGACTCAACCCGCAAAGCCAGAGTGAATGTGAGACGAGCCGAGGTGATGGAACAGGTGGAGAAGGAAATCCAGCAGCATTACCAGAGTGAATTGATTTCCCATATCCGGTCTGCGGGCAACGTGTACAACCTGGGCCACACGGAATTTTTCCTGGCGAGGGAGTTTGGATTCTGCAACGGCGTGCGCCGCGCCATAGACATAGCGTATGCGGCCCGCAGGGTGTTCCCGGACCGGCGGATTTTCCTGATCGGGGACATCATCCACAATCCGGAGGTAAATCGGCAGCTGGAGGAAATGGGCATTCAGAAGCTTCCCTGGAAGCAGCTTGATTCCTCCTATGACCGGATTGCCGCGGACGACGTGGTGATTATTCCCGCGTTCGGCGTGCCCACTCCCTTCATGGATGCGCTGGAGGAAAAGGGCGTGCAGATTGTGGACACGACCTGCGGGGACGTGATGAAGGTCTGGAAAAGGGTGAAGAATTACGCCGCCATGGGGATTACCTCCATCATTCACGGCAAGGCCACCCATGAGGAAACCAGCGCCACGGCCTCCCGGGCCCTGGGGAACGGGGAAAGGGGAAATACCTGGTGGTTTACGATCTGGAGGACGCCCGCATCCTGTGCGACTACATGCTGGGCCGCGGAGACCGCGAGGCGTTCCTGAAACGGTTTGAAGGCTGTTATTCCCCGGGATTCGATCCGGACCGGGATCTGGAGGAAGTGGGCATCGCCAACCAGACCACCATGCTGAAGACGGAGACGCAGACGCTCCAGAGGATGGTGAAGGACGCCGTCGTCCAAAGGGACGGGGACGATGATAATTTTTATGTGTTCGACACCATTTGCGGCGCTACCCAGGACCGCCAGGACGCCCTGTACGAGCTGTTGAAGAACCCTCTGGACGTCATGTTCGTGGTGGGCGGCTACAACAGTTCCAACACCACGCACCTGGTGGATATCGCCAAGGAGCATGTGCCCACGTATTTCATTGAATCCGCAGAAAGCATCAAATCCATCCAGTACGTGGATGCCTTTGACACGGAAACGCGGGAAGTCCGCCGCATGACCACGGAACCGGTGGTGCAGAATCTGGGCAAATCCCTGAAGGTGGGGATTACGGCGGGCGCTTCATGCCCGGCCAACCTGATTGAGGCCACTATCCTGCGCATTGCAGAATTGCGCAAGTAGCGGCGCGCATCCGGAGCTGGAGGGATGCGGAGAAATGGGCACGCCTTCCACCGGGAAGGCATCTGCCGTTTTTCTCACGAAAACGGAGCGGTGGCCGAACCCGCGGGAGAGGAAAACAGAGAAACAGGAATACGGCGGAAAACGGCGCCGGGCGGGACTCCTTAATTTTCCAGGTCTTCCGGGGTGACGGAACGCTGTTCCCGGGAGGCAAGCAGTACGGCCTGTTCCACGACGTACTCCGTATTGGAGTCGAAACGGTAGGCGTTGCAGTTGGGACACACGGCAGTGGTCAGGGACACGATGGAGCCGCAGGCTTCGCAAACCTTGAAGTCCCAGGACGGTCAATAATCAGTTTGGCTTTATCCAGGCGGGATTGCTGCATGGGAGGGGAAAATAAAACAAGCCGCTCAGCAGAACAGAGCGGCTTGCCATAAAGATCGTCAGAAAACCGAAGTGAAAACTCAGGCGATTTTTGCGATGGCCTTGGCGGCCTTGCTCTTGTAGTTGGCGGCGCGGTTGGCGGGAATGGTGCCCACCTTGGCGGCCTTGTCAACAGCGGAGGTGAAAGTGTTATAGGCAACGGCAGCGGCTTCCTTGTCAGACGTTTCCACCGCAGTGGCAATCTTCTTGCGGAGGGTCTTCAGCTTGGAGGACACAGCGCGGTTGCGGGCGGTGCGGGTTTCTGTCTGACGGATGCGCTTGAGTGCGGATTTGGTATTGGCCATGTTTTAAAAGAGGTTCGGTTTCCGTTTCGAGGTGGCAGAAACATTAGAATAACAGGACAAAATGTCAAGCTCTTGATATATTTTTTAAGGCATTCCTCCTAAGCGCGGGCAGACTGCAGGCTTTACCGGAAAAAGGGTTTGTGGCATCCTGTGCCCCCGTTATGAAGAAACGCGTGGATTTGCCTGAAAAAAAATATGAAGGATATATTTTTGATCTGGACGGCACCCTGGTGGACAGCATGCCGCTCCATTACAAGGCATGGCGCAAGGCCCTGGCCCGTGCGGGGGCGCCGGACCGCGTGTTCCTGGCGGATGAATTTTATTCCTGCGGCGGTAAATCCGCCAACGACGTGGTGCGTTTTCTGAATGAACGGTACGGCATGCACATGGATGCTGCTTCTACCGCTGCGGACAAGCGCCGCATTTATCTGGAAATGCTGGAAGAGGAGGGCATGCAGCCCATCCGGGAGGTGGTGGAATTCGTGCATTCCCTGGGAGACGCCCCCAAGGCGATCGCCACGGGAAGCGCCATGCCGGGAGCGTCCCGGACGCTGGCCGCCGCCGGACTTTCAGGTCTCTTTGACGTGATTCTGACGCCGGATGAAGTGGAGCATGGCAAGCCTGCGCCGGACATGTTCCTGAAAGCGGCGGAACTTCTGGGGGCATCCCCGGACCGCTGCGTGGTTTTTGAAGACGCGGAACCCGGCATGAAGGCCGCCGCAGCCGCCGGAATGGACTGCGTGCACGTCCGCCGCGCGTCCCTGGCCTGATTCCCTCTCCAGCGGCTTCCGCAGAGGGGCGCTTTCCGGCCTTCCCCTCCTCCCGGGATGCACGCCTGCATTTTAATGAAAAGGCTTCACATTACGCCCGGAATGCGCTAGAACCTTTTTTCCTATTGAACAAATAAAATATTATTTGCACATGAGCACAAACGACAAAACATCATCCGCCCCGACGAAAACCCGCATGACAGGAGCCGAAGTGCTCGTGGAATGCCTCGTGCGTGAAGGTGTAGACGTCGTCTTTGCCTATCCCGGCGGCGCCAGCATGCCGATTCACCAGGCCCTGAGCCATCAGCCCAAAATCCGGACCATCCTGCCCCGCCACGAACAGGGCGGCGCGTTCGGCGCGGAAGGCTACGGCCGCGTCACGGGCAAGGTGGGCGTCTGCATCTCCACTTCCGGCCCCGGCGCCACCAACATGATCACCTCCATTGCGGACGCCTATCTGGACTCCACTCCGCTGGTGGCGATTACGGCGCAGGTCATGCGTTCCCTGATCGGCCGCGGCGCCTTTCAGGAAACGGACGTGTTCGGCATGACCGCCCCCATCGTGAAGCACAGCTATCTGGTGACGGAACCGGAAGAACTGCCCCGCATCATCAAGGAAGCCTTTTACATCGCCTCCACGGGCCGTCCCGGCCCGGTGGTGATTGACATGCCCAAGGACGTGCAGGAAGCCGTGTTCTCCCCGGACTTTGACATGGAAATGGACTTGCCCGGCTATAATCCGGTGCTGCCCGTTCCCACGGGAAAGCTGGAAGAACTCCTTCCGCTGATTGAAGGCGCCAGCCGTCCTGTCATTTACGCCGGCGGCGGCATCATCTCTGCGGAAGCTTCCGCGGACCTGCTGGGATTGCGGAACGCACCCAGATTCCTGTGGCAACCACCCTGATGGGCATAGGGGCCATGCCGGAAACCCACCCTCTTTCCCTGCGCTGGCTGGGCATGCACGGAGCCGTGTTTGCGAACAACGCCGTGAATGAAGCGGACCTGGTGATCGCCCTGGGCGCCCGGTTTGACGACCGCGTGACCGGCGCCGTCAACATGTTCTGCCCGGACTCCACCATCGTCCACATTGACATTGACGCCAGCGAGATCAACAAGAACAAGAAGGTGGCGCACCCCATCCGCGCGAACGTGAAGGACGCCCTCCAGGTTCTCAACGCCGCTCTGGCCGCTCAAGGCTGGGAACGCAAATCCTCCGGCTTTACCCGCACTCCGGAATGGTTCGGAGTGATTGAAGACTGGAAGAAGCAATACCCCTTCTCCTATGAAGACCGCAAGGGCTATATCTCCCCGCAGGCCGTCATTGAGGAACTCTACCGCCAGACGGCGGACAAGGATCCCATCATGCACGGGCGTGGGCCAGCACCAGATGTTTGCCGCCCAGTTCTTCAAATTCGACAAGCCCCGTCGTCTGGCTACCTCCGGCGGCCTGGGAACCATGGGCTACGGCCTTCCCGCCGCCATGGGCGTGTGCCTGGCCTGTCCGGACAAGCTGGTGGTGAACATTGACGGAGACGGCTCCATGCTCATGAACATTCAGGAGCTGGCTACCATTCACGTGGAGCGCCTGCCTGTCAAATGCATCATCCTGAACAACCAGCACCTGGGCATGGTGGTGCAGTGGGAAGACCTGAAGTATGACTCCAACCGGGCCCAGACCTTCCTGGCGGACCCGCACGACAGCTATGACCCCACCCACAAGACGGAAGACGTCATCTACCCGAACTACCCGCTCATCTGCGCCGGATTCGGCGTCAAGTGCGAGCGCGTGCTCCGCATAGAGGAGCTTCCGGCGGCCATCACCCGCATGATTGAATCCCCGGAGGCGTACGTGCTGGACGTAATGGTTCCTCACGACGTGCATGTGCTGCCGATCATCCTGGGCGGCATGAGCTACAAGGACGTGATTCTGGAACGCATTGCCGGGGACGGCTCCGCCAAGAAGGCGTCCGAACTGGGCAAGGAAATTCCGACGGCCCTGTAAGGAATATTCCGTCATTCATTCGTTAACGGGAGCCGTCCGCAAGGGCGGCTCCTTTTTAATGGCAGCGGAAACCGGAGGGGAATTCGGCTTCCGGCAATGGGGAAAACGGCGTGCCGCCCGGGAGGACTGTTGTTTATGTGTCTCCATGTTGGCGGCTCCGGGGATGCACGGTTCTGTTTGAAGGAACATGGAAGATGTTGCTGGACGCGGCAGAGGGGAACGGCTAGCATCAATGAACCAAGTTGAATGCAAGCCGGACCGGACGCGGCGAAGATGGAATATTACGGAATAACGCCGCGTCTGATGCCGCCTTGCGCCAACCCCAAGCTCACAGAAAATTCCCGGGAGACCGGCGCTTGCTGCAAGTGATTGGGAAATGGATATTGACAAAAGAATCACCTCTTATCGGACCTGACCGTATCCGGCTTCCGCATCAGGTTGGCGCAAACCCCTTGCTGCGCCCTTGATGCTCAACCCGTATCCTTCAGGCCGTCGCACCCTCACGGGTGCGTGGATTGAAACACGGTTTACCAAGAGGATGAAGAGTTTGTGCGCCGTCGCACCCTCACGGGTGCGTGGATTGAAACGGTAGGGTAATTATAGCGGACGCTATCTAAACGGTCGCACCCTCACGGGTGCGTGGATTGAAACCGTACCTAACATGAGGAAGTTATGCAGATTATAAGTCGCACCCTCACGGGTGCGTGGATTGAAACCCGGTAGATAGCAAGATGCAAGTTTCCAATGTGGGTCGCACCCTCACGGGTGCGTGGATTGAAACGCACCGCAGCCAACGACGGAGAAGACCCGGAAATGTCGCACCCTCACGGGTGCGTGGATTGAAACCCGCCCTACAATGGGCCTTATGAGGAATACTACGGTCGCACCCTCACGGGTGCGTGGATTGAAACCTCTAACCATATCCCTACTACAACGGTAGGAATTGTCGCACCCTCACGGGTGCGTGGATTGAAACGTCGGAGACGCTCATGGCTTGCTGGATATACAAGTCGCACCCTCACGGGTGCGTGGATTGAAACGAACATGCCCTGGTGGGGGGCCTGCATGCCTCCGTGTCGCACCCTCACGGGTGCGTGGATTGAAACCTGCGCAAGAATAACGCCATGGGCATCAGCCCGGGTCGCACCCTCACGGGTGCGTGGATTGAAACGGCGTCAAAGTCCAGTTTAAGTTGCCCGTCGTCCGTCGCACCCTCACGGGGTGCGTAGAATGAATAGTGCAGTTGTTTTTAATGATGTCTGCATGGTAAGGGAGGTGATTATTTTGATAAATGGTTTTAAATGGTTATTTATTGAATATTCTTTTAAGGAGGATTTTTATGTTGGGGAGGACGCCGGATGAACAACTTTCCGGATGGTTTATTATGATTTCCGGACAGCCTGTCCGGAAAAGGGAAGCAGGCAAGCGGTGCATTTCCTGCGGCATGGGATTTTTTCCGCGTTCACAGTTTGTGATGGATGAAGCCGGAGCAATCCAATATAAAGATAAGATGCATATAGACTGGTTGAATGATTTTTTGGAATGGACGCCTATTTTGCTGATGGTGCTGGTAGCGGTCGTTTTTCTGGTGGCGCTGAAATGGAGAAGCGGCAGGATGAAGAAGTTTCTGGAGGAGTGGAAACGTAAGATCGTCCGGCAGGCGGAAGCCGGGAATCCCTCCGCCCAGTTCCGTCTGGGGCGCATTTACCAGGAGGGGGACGGCGTGGAGAAGGACCCGGACCGGGCGGAGGATTGGTTTCACAGGGCGTTGCCCGGGTTGAAGCAGAAGGCGGATGCGGGAGATGCGGATGCCGCCTTTGACCTGTATGATTTTTTTCATGAAGGCCTGGGCGCGGAAGAGCGATACGCAGGCCCTGCACTGGCTGCAGCTTGCAGCGGAGCAGGGCAAGCCGGAGGCCATGTTTGACCTGGCCCTGGAGTACCGGGAAGGCGGCCTGGTGGAGAAGAATGAGGATTTGTTCATGTACTGGCTGCGTAAGGCTGCGGAAGCGGACGAGAGGGACGCCCAGTACCTGCTGGCCGCCTGTTATGAACACGGCAATGGAGTTCCGCAGGATTTGAATCTTGCACGGGAATGGTATGACCGCGCGGCGGAAGGAAAGGATTCCGGTACGGAGGAGGATCCGGAGCGCGCACAGGGGAAATAGGAGGCGGCGAGCCTCTTTCGGCTGGACAAATGGGGAAGCGGGCGACACTCTAGGCGTTTCATGGAGGGCATACGCTATTACAACCGCTACACGGGCAGGGAAGAACGGGAACAGGTGCTGGGGGAGAAGTACCTGCAATGGATTTACGGCACTTCCACAGGCCGGGCTGCACTGCATGTCCTGATCAAGCGCGGCGTTTTTCCCGTCTGCTGGGGTGGTTGAAGAACCGTTCTTCCAGCGCGCGGTCCATCCCCTCTTTTTGTGGAGGAGTACGGCATCAATATGGAGGATTCCCTCAAGGGGATGGGAGAGTTCAAGCATTTCAACGATTTTTTCTACCGCCGCCTGAAACCGGGAGCTCGCCCTCTGGCCGGTGGGGGAGGATACGGCCGTTTTTCCCGCGGATGCCCGGCACATGGGCTGGGAACGCGCTGACCGAATCAAGAGCGTTTTCTTGAAGGGGCATGCTGGAGGTGGGCGCCACCGGGGTGGGGCTGATTGAGGGGAGACGTATGTTCGGACGTTCCCGCCGCAAGAGGGGAGAAGGGTATTTTGCCTTTGGAGGCTCCACGGTGATGTGCTTTTTTTGAACCGGGCAGAATACGCCTGGCTCCCGACCTGCTGGAAAGACAGCGGAAGGCATGGAGTTGTTGCCCCGTCAGGGAGATATGATGGGCGTCTCTGCGGAGTAGCTGCGGTCCGGGAAGAGGTGCGGCCATGATGTCTCGGATTATGAATCGGAGTCAAACTTCAAAATTGAAAGAAAAAGGTTTTGGAAGGGGAGGCTTGTCCATATCATGGGAATTGTCAGAGGGGTGTTCCTGATGTAATGGGCTTTCTTTTCGTTCCAGTAATGGTTAATAACCGTCTTTATGCAGCTTCGGCGGCGCCCTCCATCGGGCGGGAGGCCTGGCTCGGGAGTTCTGCGGCTGTGAAGGGGACGGTGGATTGTGGCTTTGCGGCACTGGCGCCTGAAAGCGGCAGGGGATTCCTGCTTTTCGTTGTTGAAACTCTTTCTGGAGCATAGCGGAAGTTTTTTAATAGCCGTCACTGCATTCCGGTGAGGGCATCCATCAGAAACCGGGAGGTCCTGGACTACCAGACGATATGCGGCCGTAAAAAGTGAATGTGGGAAATGTTGATGGAATGTCCATTTGGAGTTTTTCCAGCCAAGCCGGAGCCTGGAGAAAGACAGCTTTTCCGGATTGTAGAATCTTTAACGGATTCATAATCCGCTATTTCCTTGGGCAACGGGTTCCATTCCATGTTTCACCCATTAATAGAATAAAATTTATAGAAGTGCCTATGTATTCTTGGTGTTCTGGCCAGCCTGGCAGCAGCACAGGCGGCTACTGTGTTTGAGCGACGACCAGGACGATCCTTCCACCCTGACTTCAGGGGATACGGAGCCTATTACGGTTTTTCCTTTGACCTGGACCACATGCTTCTTCCTCCGGGAAGGGATTTCACCAGTTCCACGGTGTTCCTGCAATCACTGGATATTGCCAAGGCGACAACAGAACGGATGCCACCGACGGGCTGTACGTGACGATTTTCCTCCGCCGCTACCAAGGACGGAACGACGTTCGTGGGGCAGTCCACGACCACCGTTGACATGGCCGGAGATGGCGCCGGAGACAGGCGCCTCCTGAGAAGGCCGTGTTCAATAATTTGCGAAAGCGATGGCAGCGTAACTTAATACGTGGCTTTACGACACGACCAATTTCAAATGCCACCAGTTAGGGTGACGTGAGCTTTTTCCTCCGCCAGGTTGAGGCAGCAAAGGAAGCCGACGGCGTGGACATCGGGGATGTGTATGAATGCAGGCTTTACCGGTACCGTATAGGGGACCGGCGTTGAGGGCGGAAGTGACGCTGGCTGCCGTGCCGGAACCGGCTTCCGCCTCCCTCGGCCTGCTGGGGCCGGAGCCATGAATGAAAGAGTCCGGCACTCCTCCCGGAATGCCGGATTTTTTGATTTTCCGGAATAACGGGCTGGGTAAGGACCGTTCGCAGGTTACTTCATTTCCGCAATGGCGCGGGCCATGTCCGGAGCCTTGAAGGTGGAGGAGCCCGCCACCAGCACGTCCGTCCCGGCCGGGGCGCACTGCGCGGCATTGTCTTTGCCGATTCCTCCGTCCATTTGAATCCTCAGGAAAGGGGCCTGGTGCTCCGTGCGCCATTCGGCGGCACCACCTTGTCCAGCACGGAGGGCATGAAGGATTGTCCGCCGAAGCCCGGCACCACGGACATGACCAGCAGCAGGTCATGATGGCGTCAAAGAGTCACTCCGGCTTTCCGGATGCGCCTGTCAGTTGGCTACGATGTTGACCCCGCTTTGAGGCGGCCGGGCACGACAATTACCTTTTCGCACGGTGACGCCGTCCAGGAAGATTTTTACCTTGGCGGAGGCCAGGGCCAGCTTTTCCAGTTCTTCCCGGGAGATGTCCCTTTTGGGCACTTCCAGCTTGTCCCGCAGCCTGCCGTTCACCTGGATGACCATGGGGAACCGTCGGTGTTTTTCCACCAGCAGGGCTTCCTCCCAGACAGGCCAGTTTTTCTGGCAGGGAGCTGCGTTTCCGCCAGGGCAGGGGGCCCGCTTGCAGGCGGCTGTGGTTTCTTCCGTGAGATGGGGGCAAAGGGGTTCAGCAGCGTCAGGAAGGCGTCATAGTCCTGTACGTCCACCACGTCCGCGGAGGTCATGGCGTTGGTGCATTCCATCATTTTGGCGATGGCGGTGTTGAAGGACATGTCATTGATGTCTTCCGTCACTTTCCTGATGGTTTTGTGCAGTTCCTTGCGCACGGGGGAGCACGGCGGCTTCCGGGTGTCCGCCGCCAGCTTGGGTTGATTTCCCATTCGCCTTCCTGGTTTTCCCGGAAGGCCACGCGCCAGACGCGGGCCAGGAAGCGGGAGATGCCTTCCACCCCCTTGGTGGCCCAGGGCTTCACGTCCTTGAGGGGGCCCCATGAACATTTCATACAGGCGCAGGGAGTCCGCTCCGTATTCGCGGACGATGTCGTCCGGGTTGACGACGTTGCCGCGGGACTTGGACATTTCTGGCCGTCTTCCCCCAGGATGAGGCCCCTGGTTGACGAGCTTCTGGAAGGGTTCGCTGGTGGTGAGGTAGCCCAGGTCAAAGAGAACCTTGTGCCAGAAGCGGGCATAGAGCAGGTGGAGCACGGCGTGTTCCGTGCCGCCCACGTACAGGTCCACGCCTCCGGGGTTGCCGGTGGAGCCCATCCAGTATTGTTCCGCCTCACGGCTGACGAAGCGTTCCGTGTTTTCCGGATCCAGGTAGCGCAGGTAGTACCAGCAAGAGCCGGCCCACTGGGGCATGGTGTTCGTTTCACGGTGGGCCGTGGGAGTGTACGCAATCCATTCCGTGGCCCTGACCAGCGGGCCCGGGGGTCGCCCGTGGGGGCGAAGTCGTCAGATCGGGCTGGAGCACGGGGAGTTCGCTTTCCGGCAGGGCGCGCGGTGGCGGCCGTCTTCCCAGACGATGGGAAAGGGTTCCCCCCCCAGTAGCGCTGGCGGGAGAAAGAGCCAGTCACGGGCTTGTAGTTTACCTTTGCGGCGGCCTTGCCGTTTTCCCTCCAGCCAGAGGATCATTTTTCCCTTGGCTTCCGGAGGGGCAGCCCCGTCAGGAAGCCGGAGTTCACGCTGGCGCCTTCATAACCGCAGAAGCCGCGCCAGTCAATGTCTTCACTGGGCGGCTGGACCACCTGGAGAATGGGGAGGCCGAATACCTGGGCGAAGGCGAAGTCGCGTTCGTCATGTGCCGGAACGGCCATGATGGCTCCCGTGCCGTAACCCATCAGCACATAGTCCGCAATCCAGACGGGGACCTGTTCCCCGTTGGCGGGAGTTGACGGCATGGGCTCCGGTGAACGCCCGTTTTTTTTTTCTTTGAGAGGTCCGTGCGTTCCAGGTCGCTCTTGGAGGCGCACTGGGCGCGGGTACTGTTCCACGGCGTCTTTCTGTTCCGGCGTGGTGATGGTGTCCACCAGCGGGTGTTCCGGGGAGAGGACCATGTAGGTGGCTCCAAAGAGGGTGTCCGGCCTGGTGGTGTAAACGGTGATGGTTTCCCCGTTCAGGGTGAAGTCCACTTCCGCCCCTTCAGATTTGCCTATCCAGTTGCGCTGGAGCAGTTTGATGGATTCCGGCCAGTCCAGCGGCTCCAGTTCGTCAATGAGGCGCTCCGCGTAGTCCGTGATGCGCAGCATCCACTGGCGCAGGGGGCGGCGTTCCACCCGGTGGCCCTTGGATTTCCATTCCTCCACTTCCTCGTTGGCCAGGACGGTGCCCAGGTCCGGGGACCAGTTGACGGCCGCTTCCGCGACGTAGGCCAGGCGGTGCTGGTCGATTTCCTCCCGACTCAGCCCCTGTTCCTCCAGTTCGGAGACGGGGCGCGCCTTTTTCAGTTCCCTGTAAAGATCCACTGGGTCCAGCGCACGTATTCATGGTCCGTCGTGGCTATTTCCCGGTCCCAGTCATAGGAGAAGCCCAGCATCTTGAGCTGGCGGCGGAAGTTGTCAATGTTCCGGAAGGTGGTGACGGAGGGGTGCTGCCCGGTTTTGATGGCGTATTGCTCCGCGGGAAGGCCGAAGGAGTCCCACCCCATGGGGTGAAGGACGTTGAAGCCGTTCATGCGCTTGAAGCGCGCCACGATGTCCGTGGCGGTATACCCTTCCGGATGGCCCACGTGCAGGCCCGCGCCGCTGGGGTAGGGGAACATGTCCAGCACGTAGTATTTGGGTTTGGACGCGTCAAAGCCCTCTTCTCCGGGATTGCTTACTTTAAAGGTTTTCCTTTCGTCCCGCTGGCCAATCAAGCCTAAACCCGGTGGCGCAAAAGCGTTTCCGCCGCTTCCCGGAGGATGATGCCTTTTTCCGGAAAAAAGAGGAAAGACCAGAGGTTGCTTGTGCGTATTTTTAGGTTGAAAGGATTTTGACGATTATATTAAATATGTTGCGACCATGAAGTTCTCCGCCTGTCTCCCTGTCCGCCGCCTGCGGCGCGTTTTCCCCTGCTTGCCGGGGCGTCCGCCCAGAGCAATACTTCCCACCCGTTTCCGGAAAGAAGCCCAATATCATCGTTTTCCTGGTGGATGACATGGGCTGGCAGGATACGTCCCACCCGTTCTGGTCCGACGACCGGGGCAACCCGAAGAAGACGTTCCTGAACAAGCGCTACCGCACGCCCAACATGGAGAAGCTGGCCGCGCAGGGCATGACGTTTACGGATGCGTACGCCCATCCCCCCTGCACGCCTTCCCGCGTGAGCCTGATGTCCGGCATGAATCCGGCGCGGCACCGCGTGACCTGCTGGGTGAGGGAGCAGAACGGAACGACGGACCGCAACAACAAAATCTCCAGCCGCCGGACTGGGCCCCTCAACGGCCTCCAGCCGGTCGGGATTCCCGCCCGGGGGACGACGAAACGCCCCATTTCCGGGAAGACATGCATTACAACATGACGCGCCCCTTCGTCACGGCGGCCACGCTGCCGGAGATGCTGAAGAAGTGCGGCTACGTCACCGTGCACTGCGGGAAGGCCCATTTCGGCACCCAGGGAACGCCGGGATCCAACCCGTTGAATATGGGATTTGACTATAATATTGCGGGTACGGAAATCGGTCACCCGGCAGATTACCGCGGTTCCAAGCATTACGGAAAAGGGTTCAACCATGTGCGCGGGCTGGATGAGAATTATTATTACCAGGACGACGTGTTTTTTGACGGAGGCGCTGACTCTTGAGGCCCTCAAAGCGGCTGGAAGCCATCAGGACCAATACCTCAAGGAGCATGTACATGGCATGGATGAACGCGCCTAAGAACACGGATTCCCAAAGGTGCTGGTGTTCATGTCCGGACAACCTGGCGGCCTGGCCATTTGCTGGTGTTCATGGGACAGGCTGGGCAATGAGGACGCCAATTATCCCTTTCCTTCGGCAAGGGATCGTGCATGGAGGGCGGCATCCGGGAGCCCATGATCGTTTCCTGGCCCGGCGTGACGAAGGGCGGTTCCAGGTGCGCTGTTCCGGTGGTGATTGACGATTTTTTCCCGACCCTTCTGGATATAGCGGGATGCCGGAACGCCAAGGTTCCGCAGAAGCTGGACGGCCTGAGCCTGGTCCCGCTGCTCAAGGGAGGCCGGTTCCCTGCGGACCGTCCCCTGCTGTTCCACCAGCCCAACAACTGGGGGGAAAACAATCGTCAGGCTCCTCAGTACGGCGCTTCCACCGCCCTGCGCCACGGGGACTGGAAGCTGATTTACCGTCACGGGAACCAGAGCTTTGAGCTGTACAATTTGAAGAAGGATATCGGTGAAAAGGAAAACCTGGCTGCCAGGGAACCGCGGAAGTTGAAGGAAATGGCCGGCCTGATGGGCAAAGCTGCTCCGCGAGCGGAAGGCGCAGATAGTTTCCCCTTCTCGGAAATACGGTCCCGCTTAAAAAACATTTTTTCCGTTCTCTTTTTTCAGGATGAGGAGAAGGTGAAAATAACGGCAAACTTGCTTTTTGTTCCGGAGGAACAGGGATAAAAAAACGCCCGCCGTACGTGCCGGCGGGCGTGGTGAAAGTAAGGCGATGGCATCCCCGGAAGGGGGGCATCTTAAAAATCGGAAGTCATCCGTCGCCGTGGCGTCGCCGCCTTCAGTCGCGTTATCCGCAGCGGGAGTTTCTTCCGTTCCGGTAGCGTCTTCCGCAGGAGTTTCCTCCGTCGTGCCGGGTTCGGCAGCCGGAGCTGCGGCAGGCTTGGCGGCGGGGGCGGCAGCCGGAGTTTTTCAGGATGGCATAGCCCAGGGCGGGAGCGCGGTCCGTCGTGTTGACCAGCATCTTGAAGTGGTTGTTGACGGACATCTTGCGGGCGTCCCTGCCATTGCGGAAGGGAATGATGCCCACCAGGTTGCCGTCATTGTCAATGCAGATCGCCCAGTAGGAGCGGTCCACCTGGATGAAGTACTGCGGACGGATGTAGTCCATCGTTTTCCATTCGGCTCCCTTGATGTATTCCTCCATGGCGCGGCGCGCATTGGCCGGCATGCCGCCCCAGTCGGCGTAAACCCTGGTGGTCAGCGTTTCACGGCCGTTGTACCCGTGTACGGAAACGTGCTGGGCAGTAGCGAATTGACGGGCGTAGCTCTCGGGAGAGGTAGGTTGGCA